>OOBJ01000184.1_pt1 | contig 56744 bp, 39 predicted proteins | sample 1671331 | NCBI WGS metagenome assembly OOBJ01 (sample SAMN06348145, study PRJEB24527) | human gut metagenome | biome: human gut; feature: ankylosing spondylitis patient; material: feces | host: Homo sapiens | place: China | collected 2015-10 | reverse complement strand
CCCCGACCCTCTGCTTGTAAGGCAGATGCTCTAAACCAGCTGAGCTAAGCGCCCGAGTTGCTTGTCTTAAGCGGTTGCAAAGGTACAAACATTTTTTGTCATGGCCAAATTTTGAGGTGTTTTTTTTCAATCTTACCCTCATTTTTTCATCATCCTGGCCCATCGCCGCCATATCTACAACGCCAAAGCCCCAGCAAAGGACAACGTGAAACTGGCTGTCAAACACCGATGACGCCACAGCCAGAAAGCCATCAACAGCAAAAACGGCGGGGCGATTCGAGCAAAAAAACAATGAGCCTCTAGCAAAAGATGGCCATAGCAAGCAAAAAAGAGGGCTCACCAGATAAATCCAGTGGCTTTTTAGGAGTTGTTTTTTTAGGAGTTCAGGAGTACAGGAGTACAGACAATAGTTTTTGTGTATAATGGAGTTAGAGGGAGGTAGAAGGAGTTACAAGGAGTTACAAGGAGTTACAAGGAGTTACAAGGAGTTAGAGGACAATGGCATTGACTATCTCTTCCTGCAACACTTTCCACATGCTCCCAGAACTCCCATGTTTCCATAACTATTATCTTAACCCCAAAATATATACTAAACTATTGTCTGAACTCCTGTACTCCTGTACTCCTGAACTCCTAAAAAAACAACTCCTAAAAGCCCCAATGTTTATCGGGTCCCCCAAGAGAGCCGATGCCCAAAGCAAAAAAAGAGGGCCGGCGGGGCATGATGCCCCGCCGGCCCGTTAAATAAAAATTCCTTGTAATTACTTTATTGCAACAGTTGCGCGACGGTTGTAAGAAACCGGAGACAGCGTGTTGACGCCACCGGCAGCAACAACCTCGATGTTGTCGCGGCTTACGCCCATGTTAACAAGCTCGTTGGCAACAGCCTCAGCACGCTTCTGGCTGAGCTTCTGGTTCCAGCTTGCGCTTCCGGTCTTGCTGTCAGCATATCCGGTAACCACAATCTTAGAGTTGTTGGCCTTGGCTACCTCAACGAGGTCCTTGACGTTCTGGAGATCCTTCTTAGAGGCAATCTTAGACTTGCCGATGTTGAAGAACACAGATACGGGAGCTGCAACCACTTCCTTCACCACCTTTGTCTCAGCGGGCTTCTGGTTGGCCAGCATGTCCTTCAGCTTGGCGTTCTCAGACTGAGCGTCGGCCAGCTGAGCGTTGAGGGCGTCGATCTGACCCTGCGAGAGAGCCTTGAGAGCTTCCACGTCGGGAGTCTTGTCCCACTTAGCCTTGCCCAGGTTGTAGGTGAGACCCACTTCCACGTTCAGCATGTTGTCGCGGGTCTTGGGCCATCCTGTAGCTGTCGGGCCATCTTCGGTGATGCCGTCGAAGTCGGGCTCGAACCAAGCCCACGACAAGTCGAGGTTGATGGCCACCTTGCGGCTCAGGCGGAAGGTGTTGAGGATACCGAGGTTGAGGTCCATTCCGTAACGGTTGTAGGTCATGTTACGGCCGTAACCTGCACCCAGATAGGGGATGAAGTTCCACACACGGGTCTCGTTGTAACCGCAAATCATGTTGCTCAGGTTGAAGAGCACCTGCTCGTTGAGCACCCAATACTTGCTTGCGTTCAGGTCTTTATCGTCGCTGGCAACAGTGCGGCCCCATACGCCGTTGAACTTCGTGCGCAATCCGATGCCCGGAGTAAACCACTTACCTATTGCAACAGAGAATCCGAGATTGTTGCGGAATCCCTTGAACGGGCTCTTAGACAAGCCGTAGCCCATCTCTTCGTTGCTATAGAAAACGCCTCCGGAAAGGTTTGCCTGTACAAACCAGTTGCTCCAGAAGGAGTTCGTGGCAACGCTGTACTTCATTTCAGGTACAGCTGATTCGTTGTCCTGAGCCATTCCGGCTACAGAGACGCTGGCAAAAGCCAGCATAATTAATAACTTTTTCATACCTATACTAATTATACTTAAACAATATATCACACTTAGTAGTATGTGCAAAAGTAAACATTTCTTTTCATTCAGCCAAACAAAACATGCCTTAAAAAACAATTTTTGGGTGAAATATTACTAAATGTCCAATATTATTGCGCAATAATCATCGTAAAATCACGTTTAATCAGTCTACGGCTACAATTAATAACCACGGGCGGCCGGCACCGCCCGCCACCAAGAAACAAATCATACAAAACCACGTCCCGGCAGCTAAAGCCGCAACCCCTTGCACATTATTAATAATAAGTAGCTGTTCAAAATTAACCGATACAATAGAACTTGCAGGTGGCATCTATATCTTTGCAACCATCTTGTGTGCTCTTTCGGGCCGCATACCAAAGTCTCATCGGTCGCGTAGCCCGCTACGCTCTCTCTTCGGACTTTGGCATGCATCGCCGAAATAGCGCAAAATTTGATGGCAATTAATTTTGAACACCTACTTAAAGGGGAGAAGCGCATGCGCCAAAACGGCATGCGGCATGTGGCCCCGCGGGCGCCACAGGTGGCACGGCCCTCTGCCCACGGCCGGCTCCACGCCCCAATCCGGCCATGCATGATGCGTGAACGGCGCACAAACAAACCACAGACGGCGCGGGGCCACAGACTGTTGCCCCACGCCGTCTCTGCCGTCTATCCCGCCAAGCCCCTTGCGCCTGCGGCGCCGTCAGCCGAGCAGCTGCTCGATCTCGCGCTGCGGCAGTATGCAGATGATGGCCTTGCCGTCGGGTGTGTAGTTCACGTTGGAACAGGCAAACAGCTCGTTGACAAGGCTCTCCATGGCCATGTTGTCGAGCACCTGGCCCTCGGGTATGGCCGCAGCCCGCGCCATGCTCATGGCGAGCGACTTGTTCAGCTCGTCGACAGAGCCCGAGCTGCACTCCAGTGCATCGGCCACCATGGTGCGTAGCAGCGCCACGCAGTCGATGCCGTCAAAGCCGGCAGGCACCCCGTTGACGGCATAGCTGTTCTGGCCGAGGGCGGTCAGTTCGAAGCCTATGGCCTCGAGCTCGGGCATCACCTTGTCGAGCACCACGGCGTCTGACGGCGCAAACTGCACCACCTCGGGGAAGAGCACGCGCTGTGTGCCGGCCGCCCGCCCGCCAAACTGAGCCAGGTAGCGCTCGTAGCGTATGCGCAGGTCGGCCCGGTGCTGGTCTATTATCATCAGCCCCGACTTCACGGCGGTCATGATATACCTGCCCTTGTATTGGTAATGCACCGGCGACTTGTCGTCGGCGGCCGGAGCCTCTCCGGCAGGGGCGCCCGCGGCATCAGCCGGCTCTTCGGCCATCCCCTCGTCGCCGAACAGGCTGTCGGGCTCGGAAGGCACGTCGGCCTTCACCCCCGAGTACATCTCCTCCCAACTGCCGGGCATCTTTGGCCTTGCCTGGTGGTCGGTCTTGAAGGGGTTGTACGCCGGGTTGAAGTCGACCGACGGCTGCGCGGCCCCGTTGCCCGGGTCGAACACAGGTATGTCGGGGCAGCCCTCGGTGTCGAAATCTATGGTGGGCACCTCGCAGAAGCGCCCTATGGAGTCTTTCACAGCAGCCGTGATGATCTGCCACACAGCCTGTTCGTTCTCAAACTTAATCTCGGTCTTTGTCGGGTGTATGTTCACATCGATGTTTGCCGGGTCCACTTCGATGTATATGAAATAAGGCACCTGCATGCCCACGGGCACCAGACGGTCGAAAGCGTTCATCACAGCCTTGTGGAAGTATGGGTGCTTCATATACCGCCCGTTGACGAAGAAATACTCATGCACGCCCTTCTTTCGCGCCGACTCCGGCTTGCCCACATAGCCGCGTATGCGGCACAGGGCCGTGTCTACCTCCACCGGCAGCAGGTCTTGGCTTATCCGGCGGCCGAACACGTCGGTTATGCGCTGCCTAAGGCTGCCCGCGCGCAGGTTCATCATTTCCGCCCCATTGCTGTGCAGCGTGAAGCTGATGGCGGGATAGACGAGCACTATGCGCTCATAAGCCGCCACGATGTTGTTTAGCTCGGTGGCATTGGTCTTGAGGAACTTGCGCCGCGCCGGCACGTTGAAGAACAGGTTCTCGACCATGAAGTTGCACCCTACGGGGCAAGCCACCGGCTCCTGGCCCACCACACGCGAGCCGGAGATAGACAGGTGGGTGCCTATGTCGCGCCCCTCGAGCCTGGTCTTGAGCTCCACCTGCGCCACGGCGGCTATCGACGCGAGCGCCTCGCCCCTGAACCCCATGGTGTGCAGGGCGAACAAGTCGTCGGCCTTGCGTATCTTCGACGTGGCGTGGCGCTCGAACGCCAGGCGCGCGTCGGTCTCCGACATGCCCGTGCCGTTGTCGATTACCTGTATCGACGTGCGCCCGGCGTCGACCACAAGCACGTTGATGGCGGTGGCGCCGGCATCGACGGCGTTCTCAACCAATTCTTTTATCACCGAAGCCGGGCGCTGTATCACCTCGCCGGCGGCTATCTGGTTTGCCACGGAGTCGGGCAGCAATTGTATGATGTCACTCATTGATCGTTGGTATTTCAGTTAGCAAACGCCCGCCCGCGCGGCCCCGGCCTCGGGGAGGCCGCAAACGGGGCCACGGGCTATAATCAAAGCATGCCTGCGGGGGCATGGGGCTGCCGCATCGCGGCGGCGGCACACGGGCCGCGCCGCCCGTCACGGCCGCCCGTCAGAGTATGTAGCGCACCAAGGCCAGCAGCACGATGAGCAGGAACACAAGCACTGCCACATGCAGCCTGGGGCGGCCGGAGGCCTCGCGCTCGCGGGCCCTGCGCAGGTGGCGCGTGCTGCCCGAGAACACCCCCCGCAAATGCTCCGGCCTGAACTCCTCGGGCGCCTCGATGCCAAGCTCGCGCCGGGCACGTTCCTCAATGGCCCTCAACCGCTCGCGTCGCTCATCATAATATATGTACCTATGGTTGAAGCCGCGGGGCTTGCGCCTGGAAAACAGGCTCATGCCCCGCCCTCCCCGGCCCCGGCGCCGCCTTCCGGGCGGGTGGCTGCCGCCGGGGCGGCAGTCACGCCGGCCTTGTCGCCCTCGCGGTTGCCCTCTCCGCCATCGGCCCCTGCGGCTTCGGCCTGGGCCGGTTGCGTCACGGCGGCGGCCGCAGAGTCGGCCGGGGCTGCCAAGCCTGCGGAGTCGGCCGGCAAGGCAGGCGCCTTCAGCGTGTCGGCACCGGAGCGGCGCGGCACCGGCGGCGCCGCCAGGGGCGACTTAGGCCTGTCGACAGGTATCGAGTCAGACGCCGACGGCTTGCCCGACAGGTGCTGCAGCGGGGCCTCCTTGCGGGCCACCACCTTGAGCTCGGTGCCCGCCTTCTTGCCCCGCCAGTTGAATATGTCGTCCTTGTTGAGCGGGCGCACGTAGTCAAACCATGCGTAGCTCGGCAGGAAACGCTTGGCCGGGGGTATCTGCGACATGGGGTAAAGGGTGCCTTCGGCCTTCGGCATCCACACCTTCTTCATCTTTCGGTTTTCGAGAAACACCTTCAGCTGGGTGGTCTCGGTATAGTTAAGCCCTATGAGCGAGCTGTCGCTGTCGTCGACGGGGTAATAGACGATGAGCACATTGTCGTTGGCGTCGGCCTCGTATATCTCTCCGTTGCGGAAGAAGGCGAACATCTCGTCGGACGACACCTGGTTGTAGTTGGTCGAGTCGGGCAGCTGCTCAACCGAGAGCGCCTGGCCTATGACATGGGCGCGGTTGATGGTAGAGTCTTTCATGTAGACCTTTATCACCTCGCCAAGCAGCTGCTGGCTCTGGTTCCACACTATGGGGTCGCGGTACATCGTAAGGCACGAGTCCTTGCTGTTGTACACCAGCGAGTCGCACACGGCCTGCACGTCTATGCGGTAGGCCCTCACCTTGTTGTATGCGTGTATCTTGCGGTATGCCGAGTCGGTGTCTATGTTGAACGTATATATCTTGAACGTGTCGGCATGCATGTATAGCGAGTCTTTCTGCGAGTAGTCTATGGCCACGGCGCGCTTGGTGGCCATGCCGTAGCCGGTGTTCTCGTTATACCAATAATAGTCGCAGGTCATCATGTTCTTGTTCAGCGAGTCAACGTAGACCACATTGTCGAAAGCCTCGCTCGTGCCCTGCTTGCTGTCGTAGTATACGCTGTCGCCGGTCATCCACTTGCCCTTGTCGCTCATCACCGAGCGTCCGAAGAGCCTGGCCCTGTCGAGGTTGGTGTTGTAATATCCGTCTTCGGTATATATGTGGCTTGCGCCCGATGTGATGTTCGACGGGCCTACGGCATGCGCCACCGACGTGCCCGTGTCGTAGTAAAGCGTGTCGCTGGTCAGGAAAAACTTCTTGTTGCGCAGCTGCACGTCGTAGTTGAACACCGCCTGCTTTGTCTCGGTGTAGTATTCGCCCCAGTCGGAGGTCAGCTCGCTGTCCTTGTCAACGAGCTTTCCGCCCTCGAAGAAGTAGCCCACATTGTACAGCCGGTCGAAGTTCAGGCTGTCGGTGTACAGCGTCGACTTGCGGTGCTTGAGCACGACGTTGTATCGCGCCATGGCCATCTGCTCGTTGCCGTCGTAGAAGGCGTAGTCGCTGAACAGCGACAAGGTGTCGCCCTGGTACATCTTCACGTGGCCGAAAGCCTCGAACGAGTTGGACATCTCATAGAAATGCGCGCTGTCGCAATATAGCGTGGCGCCCTGGTGGCGGAAGGCCACATGGCCGTTCAGTATCTGGGCGTCGGGGTTTTTGTAGCGGTCGTAGTGCAGCACGTCGGCATGGATGAGGTAAACGCGGTTGTCGTCGGCGGCGCTCCTGGCCGCGCGCTGCTTCACGGGCAGCATCGACCGGGCCACACATAGCCCAAACAGGCATAGAACCAAGGCAATGGTGGTTCTATGCCCGCTGAAAAGTTTGGCAGGGATTGGTTTCCTGGTCATTTTATCCAGCCTTGATATTCAAACTTGCAGTCCTTGTAGCGGTCGTTGATGCGCACGTAGGTTGTCTTTATCTTGTCTACCACCCACTCGTGCAGCTTCTCCTCGCGGCGCTTGCCAAGCACAAGGTCCTTCATCACCTGGAAGTCTTCGGTGATGGTGGCCTTGTGGCCGTCGACGCGGTTTTTCAGCTTCACGATGGCGCAAACCGTCTTTCCCCTGTCGTTTATCATGCTGAAAGGTGCCGATATCTCGCCCACCTTCATGGTGTCTACAACCCTTGCCACCTCGGGCGGCAGGTCTTGCATCCTGAATTTCGAGGTGCGCGCCGAGCCCATTATGTTAGACATCAGCCCGTGGTTGTTGCGCGTGTCCTTGTCGTCGGAGATGACGGTGGCGCCCTCTTCAAAGGTGAACAAGCCCTTGGTTATGTCCGTGCGTATAGAGTCGAGGCGTGCCAGCGAGCTGCTGACGGCCTTGTCCGAGATGCGCGGCTTGAGCAGTATGTGGCGCACCTTGATCTTGTCGCCACGCTTGTCGATGAGCTGTATGATGTGGAAGCCAAACTCCGACTCAACGATCTTCGACACCTTCTTGGGGTCGGTCAGGTTGAAGGCCACGTTGGCGAATGCCGGGTCGAAGGTGGTGCGGCCCGCGTAGTCTATCTCTCCGCCCGAGCGTGCCGACCCCGGGTCTTCCGAGTAGAGCCGGGCCAGGGTAGAGAACGACGTCTCGCCCTTGTTTATCCTGTCGGTAAACGAGCGCAGCTCGTCTTTCACCCTGTTTATCTCTTCCTGCTCGATGCGTGGCGTCTGTGTGATTATTTGCACCTCCACCTCGGTAGGCACAAAGGGTATGCTGTCTTGTGGCATGTCCTTGAAATAGCGCCTCACCTCGCCGGGTGTCACCTTGATGTTCTCCACAAGCTTCTCGCGCATCTTCTGCGTGGTCATCTGGTCGTGTACGATGTCGTGCAGCTCGTTGCGTATCTGGCTGATGCTCTGCTTCTTGTATTCCTCGAGCTTCTCTCTCGAGCCGGCCTGCTGAATCCAGTATTCCACATAGTTGTCCACCTGCCCCTGCACGTCGGCCTCGGTCACCTCGACGCTGTCGATGGCAGCCTGGTGCAGAAACAGCTTCTGCACGGCCAGTTGCTCGGGTATCACGCAGTCGGGGTCGCCGTTCCACCTGGTACCTTCCTGTGCGGCCTGCATGCGCATCGCCTCCACTTCCGACTTCAGTATGGGCTCGTCGCCCACCACCCATATCACCTCGTCCACCACATTGTGTGCGGAAGAGTCGGCCGCGGTCTGGGCTGCAGAGTCTACGCCGGCCATCGAGGCACAGGCCAGCAGCGTGGCGAAACAGAGATTGCCTTTTAGTTTCATCTGCTATTTATGATTGTTTACTGTTTTCAATACGTCTTTGTTTACCTCCACCTTGTACTTCTTGCGCAGCTCGGCCACCCAGTTCTTCTCAAGCAAGTCTTGGTAGTCGGCGGTCACCAGGCCGCGCACGTCGGTATATTCCTCAGGCCCTTTCTTGAGCAGCTTGCCGTAGACGGCGTCGATGGGGAAGTCTTTGGTGGGCGCCACCTTTACGTCTTTCTTGAACACCTCGCGGTCGATGAGCGCGTTGTCTCCTTCCTTGAACACGCCCTTCTCCACGCGGATGCGCAGCACCGAGTCGTTGTTGAACGTTGTGCGCAGGGCCTCGGCCCACTCGCCAAACGGCAGTTTCCTCACGCAGTCCCTCACGGCCTCTACGTCGGCCTTGTCCTTCACGTGGTATGCCATGCCCTTGTATCGCGGTTGGCTCCATGCGTACTTCTTCTTGTTTTTCTTGAAGAATGCCTCCAGCCCGAGCGTGTCGGTGGCGGCCTTGTTCCACACCATGCGGTTGCTGATCTCGTAGAGCAGCAGTCCGTCGTGGTATTCTCGTATCAGGTTCTTCAGGGCCGGGTCGGCCGCCATCAGCGAGTCGGCCCTGCGCTCTATCACCTGCTCGCGCGTCAGCGTGCCTGCTGAGCGGGCCACGATGGTGTCTATGCGCGCCAGTGCCAGGTGCTCGCGTATGTTGCGCTGCTCTATGAACTTCATTATGTTGCCGCGCAGCGAGTCGTAGGGCTCGAGCTGCTTGTGGCCCTTCATGAGTATGATGTGGTAGCCGGCGGGCGAGAGGAACGGCTCGCTCATCTCGCCGTCCTTCAGGGCGTAGGCCTTGTCTTCAAACTCCTTCAGCGTCTGGCTCGGCCCAATCCACGGCAGCAGTCCGCCGTTGGCGGCCGAGCCCGGGTCTTGCGACAGGCTCTTGGCCGTCTCGGCGAAGTCGGCGCCGCCCTTGAGGGCCGCGTATATGGAGTCGATGCGCTCCTTCACCTTCTGCCGCTCGGCGTCGGTGGCCTTCTGGCCCACGTATAGGAATATGTGCGCCGGGCGCACCAGCCCCCGCGGGCCTATAGCCCTCTTGGTGTTGTCGTACACCCTGCGCGCCTCGGCCTCGATGTCGGCGTCGCCCACAAACGTAGGCCTTATCTGCTGGTCGCGGTACTGCGCGAACTCGGTCTTGAACGAGGCCATGGTGTCGAGCCTGGCGTCGAGGGCCGCAGCCACCTTGAGCTTGTAGTTTATGAACAGGTCGACATACTCGTCCACCGTCTTCTTGTCGATCACGCCCTCGGCGTTGTTCTTGTTGTATGAATACTCAAACTCCGAACGGGCCACGGGCTGGCCGTTGATGGTCATCACCGTGGGGTCGTCCTGGGCGGTTGCCGCCCCGGCTGCCATGAGCAGGGCGGCAATCATTGCTCCTATCTTCATTGCTTTGGTCAATCGTTAGGTCTCGAATAGTTTGGCGCCTCGCTCGTGATGGCGATGTCGTGGGGATGGCTCTCGAGCACGCCGGCGTTGGTTATCCGGGTGAACTTGGCCTGGTGCAGGCGCTCTATGTCGGCAGCCCCGCAATAGCCCATGCCCGAGCGCAGCCCGCCCACGAGCTGGTAGATCACCTCCTGCACGGTGCCCTTGTAAGGCACGCGGCCGGCGATGCCCTCGGGCACGAGCTTCTTCACGTCTTTCGTGTCGCTCTGGAAGTAGCGGTCTTTCGAGCCGTTCTTCTGCTCCATGGCCTCGAGCGAGCCCATGCCGCGGTAGCTCTTGAACTTGCGCCCGTTGAAGATGATGGTCTCGCCGGGGCTCTCTTCGGTGCCGGCCACGAGCGACCCTATCATCACCGAGCTTCCGCCTGCGGCCAGGGCCTTGACGATGTCGCCCGAATAGCGCAGGCCGCCGTCGGCTATGAGGGGCACGCCCGTGCCCTTAAGGGCGCTGTACACATCGTAGACTGCCGACAGCTGCGGCACGCCCACGCCTGCCACCACGCGCGTGGTGCATATAGAGCCCGGCCCGATGCCCACCTTCACGGCGTCGGCACCATTGTCCACGAGCAGCCGTGCGGCCTCGCCCGTGGCCACGTTGCCCACCACGATGTCTACCTGCGGGAACGACTTCTTGGCCTCCACGAGCTTCTCTACCACATATTTTGAATGGCCGTGGGCCGTGTCTATCACTATGGCGTCGGCCCCGGCGTCGACAAGGGCCTGCATGCGGTCGAGCGTGTCGACGGTGACGCCCACGCCGGCGGCCACGCGCAGGCGGCCCTTCTCGTCTTTGCATGCCATGGGCTTGTCCTTGGCCTTGGTTATGTCCTTGTAGGTTATCAGGCCCACAAGGTGGTTGTCTTTGTCTACCACCGGTAGCTTCTCTATCTTGTTCTCCTGCAGTATCTGGGCTGCGGCGGCCAGGTCGGTCTGCATGTGCGTGGTCACGAGGTTGTCTTTCGACATCACGTCGTCCACCTTCTTGTCCAGGTGGCGCTCAAAGCGCAGGTCGCGGTTGGTGACGATGCCCACCAGGTGGTTGTCTTCGTCTACCACGGGTATGCCGCCGATATGGTATTCTGCCATCATGTCGAGAGCGTCCTTGACGGTGGAGCCGCGGCGTATGGTCACGGGGTCGTATATCATTCCGTTCTCAGCACGCTTCACGATTGCCACTTGGCGGGCCTGCTCCTCGATGGTCATGTTCTTGTGGATGACGCCGATGCCGCCCTCACGAGCTATGGCTATGGCCATCTGCGACTCGGTGACGGTGTCCATGGCCGCTGTCACGAATGGCACGTTAAGCTCGATGTTGCGCGAGAACCTTGTTTTCAACTCCACTGTCTTGGGCAGCACGTCTGAATAAGCCGGGATTAAGAGGACGTCGTCAAAAGTCAAGCCGTCCATCACGATTTTATCTGCAATAAATGATGACATATTTGATACTGTATAAAATTATTGCGTGCAAATTTAGCACTTTTTTTTCAGTTAGCCGTTATGGCCGCGCCATTTTCTTCGGCCGTTAACACGATTTAGCCCAAATCTCGCTTCGGCCGACGCGACGGCAGCAAAACCACGCGGCCGGGCTGCCACCGGCCATGCCGACCGCCCAGCGCCCCTCTGCCACGCCGCGCCAAGGCTTAGGCCCTGATGGGCCGTCTGGCCATGCCATACGGGCCGTCTGGCCTGCCGATACGGCCCCGGCGGCCGCATGACGGGGCGCCCGGCTCAGCCCTTGCGGCTTCGCTTCTTCGGGAAGGGCAGCGCCTCCCACAGCGCCCTGGCCACCCGCACGGCAAGCTCGCCGTGCCCCACGTCGACGATGATGTGCTCGCGGGCCCCGTCGTAGGGGCAGCCGCGCTCGGCGTCGGGCAGGAGCCGGGCCACGGCCGGGAGGTCTTTGGCGTAACAGGTGTCGTCGCACACCGTGAAGACGGGCTTGCCGTCGAGGTAAACCACGTAGTCGCCGAACATCTTCCGCCAACTGACGTCGCCGGCAGGCGATATCTGCCTGCACACAAAATCCACAAACTCAATGCTGCTTGCCATATATCCACGCTTTGATGATTAAGTAACTGTTCAAAATTAACCGATACAATTGACCTTGCAGGTGTCCTCTATATCTTTGCCACCATCTTGTGTGCTCTTTCGGGCCGCATGCCAAAGTCTCATCGGTCGCGTAGCCCGCTACGCTCTCTCTTCGGACTTTACCATGCATCTCCGAAATAGCGCACAATTTGATGGCAATTAATTTTAAGCACCTACTTATCATTTGCGGCGAGCCGCCCGGCCACTGCCGGCCGCAGCGGCACGCCACCCAACGGCCACAAAGGTACAACAGGGGGAAGGAAAAAACAAGCCCGCGGGATGGTTTCTTCGCCCTCACGCCAACAATGGCCCAAGACAGGACAGAGCCTCGACAACCGAGGGCCACGGCCAACGGGCGGCACCGACGGCGGCCCACGGCCCGAAGCCACGCCCAACAGCGGCCCACGGCACTGCAATTGGCACTGCGGATGGCGCTTGCCGGGCTTAGTGCCAACTGCAAAGGAAAAAAAGCACGACGACATGTGGGTGTATAGTGCCAACTGCAATGTATATCTCTATATATACATTGCAGTTGGCACTAACCCCCGTGTAGTGATAGATTGCAAATGGCATAAAGCGCACTGCAGTGTCATGACATGCCACGCCGCGCCACCGGCCGCCGACGAATGTGCAAGCCCGACAGCAGGAGCCTGGGCGGGGGCGAGCCGCGTCAAGGCGTAAGTCCACCCTACGGCATTCCGGCCGGAGGGCATCGCCCCACCTGTCGGAGTTTTTTTTTACAAATCCGCGCGGTTTCTCCTATGGATGCAACAACAGCCATTGCTACTGCCGCCGGCATCAGTTTAGCAGCACGCACGGCAAAATCGGATGCAGGAGCCACGGCAAAACACTGTTCTATATCACCACACATTGAGCCTGCCGGCGGGTTTCACGGCAACCGGGCACACGGAGGATGAGCGGGGCGCACAGTCGCCATGCAGCGGCGCAACCGCCTGTGGGCGAGCTATAAAGGACGGCAGCACGACCTGATGTCGAGCCGTCAGTGGCACCGCCCCCACCGGCGCATTGCCACCACGGCCGCCCGGCGCCTGTGGGCAGGCATAGCGGGCCTGCCGTCGGCACGGCACGCGACGGCCGGCATGGCAGGCAAGCCATCCTACGGCAATGACGGCTTGCCTGCCGAGGCCCTGCCGCGGCATGAAATTATTTTAGTTTTTCATCAGTCTGGCACACCCTATTGAGGAATAAACCTTTAGCGGGGTATTTCAGAAACAGAGGCAACGATTTGGCTGCCGTGCGAATGTCTGCGGTTTGCGGAGCTGTGCTGCCAAGGGGAGGCTGGAGACGGGAGACGGGAGGCGGGAGACGGGAGGCGGGAGACGGGAGTACAGACAATAGTTATGAAAACATGGACTCTATGGGAGCATTGTGAAAGTGGTGCATGAAGATAGTCAATGCCATTGTCCTCTAACTCCTTGTACCTCCTTGTAACTCCCTCTAACTCCCTCTACCTCCCTTATCCACAAAAACTATTGTCTGAACTCCTGTACTCCTGTACTCCTGTACTCCTGTACTCCTAACAAGTTACAAAATAATGAAAACAGCCAACTGCGATTGGCCGAATGAAATAAAAAAACTATCTTTGCAGATGCCTGGCGGCCTATCCCGCTGCCCTCGCGCCAGCGGGCTGCGACTGCATGGCCGTGCCCCCGGGCTACGCCACACAGCAACGGCGGCCGCTACCGGGCATCAACCCACCACAGTGGCCCGGCGTTGCCGTCAAGGGCAGTGCAGGCACAAGCAATTGTAACGACAAAACCAGACAACATGAAAAGCGAAAAGGAAAAAGCAAGCGAAGGACTGCTATACGACGCTAACTACGACGGGCAGCTGCTGCGCGAAAGGGCCGAGTGTGCCGACATGACCCACGAACTGAACCAGATGCGCCCGTCGATGGCGGCCGAACGCGAGGCCCTGCTGCGCCGGCTGCTGGGCAGGGCGGGCAAGGCGCTGACCATTCTCTCGCCATTCTTCTGCGACTATGGCTACAACATAAGCATTGGCGACAATTTCTTCATGAACATGAACTGCGTGATACTCGACGGGGCCAAGGTGACATTCGGCGACAACGTGTTTGTTGCCCCCGGATGCGGGTTCTACACCGCCGGCCACCCGCTCGACAGCCAGCGGCGCAACAGCGGACTGGAGTATGCCTACCCCATAACCGTGGGCAACAACGTGTGGATAGGGGCGCAGGTGTGCGTGCTGCCCGGCGTGACCATAGGCGACAACACGGTGATTGGCGCGGGCAGCGTGGTAACGAGGAGCATCCCGGCCAATGTGCTGGCAGCCGGCAACCCCTGCCGGGTGATCAGGGCGATTACCGAGGCCGACAAGGAGCGGTATACGCAACCGCCAAGGCTGCCGCACGGCGAGGGGTGAGCCGGGCACGGCCCGGGCGCGCCGGACGCCGGGAGCAGGCCCGGGGCAACAGACAAAAAGCGCCGGGGCAAGGCATACGTTGGGCATGCCCTGCCCCGGCGTGTTGCGGCCGGGAGACCCGTCGGAGAACGTCAGTTGGCCATGTCGGATATGAACTTGATGCGCACCAGTCGTATCTCGTCTTCCGAGTAGTCTTCGCCCAGCTCGCGTATGGCCGTCTCGAGGTCGTCGGTCTCCGACTCCTTGAAGTACTCGTAGATGTCGTCCACATGGTCTTCGTCCATCACCTCGTCAAGGAAATAGTCGATGTTTATCTTCGTTCCCGAGTAAACGATGGCCTCAACCTCGTCGAGCATCTCGTCGAAGTCGATGCCCTTGGCGTTGGCGATGTCGTCGAGCGCTATCTGGCGGTCGATGCTCTGGATGATGCTCACCTTGAGCATCGACTTCTTGGCCACCGTGCGCACGCGCAGGTCGGCCTGGCGCACGATGTCGTTCTCGTCGCAGTATCGCTTGATGAGGTCTACAAACTCCTTGGCGTATGGCTGCTTCACCTTGCCCTCGCCCACTCCCTGTATGTTCTTGAGCTCCTCGAGGGTGACAGGGTAGTCGGTGGCCATCTGGTCTATCGACACGTCTTGGAATATGACGTACGGCGGGCGGCCCATTTTCTTTGACACCTTCTTGCGCAAGTCTTTGAGCATTGCGCTCAATGTCGGGTCCAACGCGCTCGTGCCGCCGGCAGCGCCGTCCAGTGAGGCTTCGTCGTCCTCGTTGAATTCGTTGTCTTCTACAATCATGAATGATTCAGGTTTTTTTATGAATTTCTTTCCTTCGGGCGTTATCTTCAGCAGCCCGTAGTTCTCAACGTCTTTCTTCAGGTATCCCGCTATGAGCGCCTGGCGTATGAGCGGGTTCCATATCTTCTCGTTGTCGTCCTCACCCGAGCCGAAGGCCTCGAGCTCGTGGTGCTTGTGCGCCACTATTTCGTCGGTCTCGCGCCCCATGATGAAGTCTATCACATAGTCTGAGCGGAAGTTCTCCTTTATTGCCGCAATGGCCTTGAGTGCTGTGAGCAATTGCGCCCCGGCCTCAATCTTCCGCTTGGGATGCAGGCAATTGTCGCAATTGCCGCAATTGTCGCGAGTGTAATTCTCGCCGAAATAATGCAGCAGCATCTTGCGCCTGCATACGGAAGTCTCGGCGTATGCCGCCGTCTCCTGCAGCAGTTGCCGGCCGATGTCCTGCTCTGCCACGGGTTTGCCTTCCATGAACTTGTCGAGTTTCTGCAGGTCCTTGTGCGAGTAGAATGCCACGCAGAGGCCCTCGCCCCCGTCGCGCCCGGCCCGGCCCGTCTCCTGGTAATACCCTTCGAGGCTCTTGGGTATGTCGTAGTGTATCACGAAGCGCACGTCGGGCTTGTCTATGCCCATGCCGAAGGCTATTGTGGCCACGATGACGTCGATCTTCTCCATGAGGAAGCCGTCTTGCGTCTTTGAGCGCGTGGCGGAGTCGAGCCCGGCGTGGTATGCGGCAGCCTTTATGTCGTTGGCGCGCAGTATGGCGGCCAGCTCTTCCACCTTCTTGCGTGAGAGGCAGTATATGATGCCGCTCTTGCCCGGGTGCTGCTTTATGAACTTTATGATGTCCTTGTCTACGTCTTTCGTCTTGGGGCGCACCTCGTAATACAGGTTGGGCCTGTTGAAAGAGCTCTTGAACTCTTTGGCGTCGACGATGCCGAGGCTCTTCTTTATGTCTGTCCGCACCTTGTCGGTGGCCGTGGCCGTCAGCGCGATCACCGGCGCCTGCCCGATCTCGTTGATTATCGGGCGTATGCGTCGATACTCCGGCCTGAAATCATGCCCCCACTCCGATATGCAATGCGCCTCGTCGATGGCATAGAACGATATTTTGACCGTCTTGAGGAACTCCACGTTGTCTTCTTTGGTCAGCGACTCCGGGGCGACATACAGTAGCTTGGTGCGCCCGGCGCGGATGTCGGCCTTCACCTGGTCGGTGGCGGCCTTGTTCTGCGACGAGTTGAGGTAGTGGGCCACCCCCTGCACCTCGCTGAGGTTGCTGATCACGTCAACCTGGTTCTTCATCAGCGCTATGAGGGGGGAGATGACTATGGCCGTGCCATCCATGAGCAGCGACGGCAGTTGGTAGCACAGCGACTTGCCACCGCCCGTGGGCATGAGCACGAAAGTGTCGTGCCCGTCGAGCACGTTGCGTATGATGGCTTCCTGGTCGCCCTTGAACTTGTCGAAACCGAAATATTTCTTAAGCGCTTCTGTAAGATTAACCTTGTCTGTCATATCGTGGTTTGGTTGGGGCAGCCGCGTCATCCCGGCCGCCAGGGTTATTCGTATGTTGCAGGCCTGAAGGCCGGCCGGGGCACATCTCAGGAAGCGAGCTTCTGCAAATGTGACTTATCCAGCTGCTGCCGGGCATAATCGAGAGTGACCTCAAAGGTCTTTGCGTCGGTGGACGGCACCTCGAACATGGCGTCCATCATTATGCTTTCAACGATGGAGCGGAGCCCGCGGGCGCCGAGCTTGTACTCTACGGCCTTGTCGACGATGAGGTTCAGGGCCTCGTCGCTGAACGTCAGCTCTATGCCGTCCATGGCAAACAGCTTGGCGTATTGCTTCACTATCGAGTTCTTGGGCTCGGTAAGGATGCGGGCAAGGGCGTCGCGGTCGAGCGGCTTGAGGTAGGTGAGCACCGGCAGGCGGCCTATTATCTCGGGTATGAGGCCAAAGGCCTTGAGGTCTTGCGGCAGGATGTACTGCATGAGGTCTTCCTTGTCTATTTTCCTCACGTTCTGCACCGAGTTGTAGCCCACGGTGTGGGTGTTGAGCCTTTGGGCTATCTTGCGCTCTATGCCGTCGAAGGCCCCGCCGCAGATGAACAGTATGTTGCGCGTGTCCACCTGGGTGTAGTCTTGGTCGGGGTGCTTGCGCCCGCCCTTGGGGGGCACGTTGACTACGGTTCCCTCGAGCAGTTTCAAGAGGCTCTGCTGCACGCCCTCGCCGCTGACGTCGCGCGTTATCGACGGGTTGTCGCTCTTGCGGGCTATCTTGTCTATCTCGTCAATGAAGACTATGCCGCGCTCGGCGGCGGGCACATCGTAGTCGGCCACCTGGAGCAGCCGCGAGAGTATGCTCTCCACGTCTTCGCCCACGTATCCCGCCTCGGTGAACACCGTGGCGTCTACGATGGTGAACGGCACGTCGAGCAGCTTGGCTATGGTGCGCGCAAGCAGCGTCTTGCCCGTGCCGGTGCTGCCCACCATGATGATGTTGCTCTTCTCTATCTCCACGCCCGAGGGGTCGTCGGGCTGCTGCAAGCGCTTGTAGTGGTTGTATACGGCCACCGAGAGGTTGCGCTTGGCCTCGTCCTGCCCTATGATGTATTCGTCGAGGTAGGCCTTGATTTCGGTTGGCTTCGGCACTTTCTTTATCTGGAACCTGTCGCTCTTCTTGGCTTCCGGCTCGCCGAGGCCCGCCGACTGCACTATATGGTATGCCTGCGTGGCGCAATCCTCACAGATGTAACCTGTAAGCCCCGTTATCAGGAGCCTCACGTCCTTGTCGCTCCTTCCGCAGAAGCTGCACACTTTCTTCATTGCCTCCGCTTACTTCTTTTTTGTCAGCACCGTGTCTATCATCCCGTACTCGCGGGCCTCGTCGGCCGTCATCCAGTAGTTGCGGTCGGAGTCGTTCCACACTTTGTCATACGGGGTGTGCGAATGCTCGGATATGATGGTGTATAGCTCTTTCTTGAACTTCATTATCTCCTTTGCCTCTATCTCGATGTCTGAGGCCTGGCCCTGCACTCCGCCCAGCGGCTGGTGAATCATCACGCGGCTGTGGGTGAGGGCCGAGCGCTTGCCCTCGGCGCCGGCCACGAGCAGCACGGCGGCCATCGAGGCGGCCATGCCGGTGCATATTGTGGCCACGTCGCTCGAGATGAACTGCATGGTGTCGTAGATGCCGAGCCCTGCGGTGACGCTGCCGCCGGGCGAGTTGATGTATATCGATATGTCTTTGCCCGGGTCAACGGAGTCGAGGTAGAGCAGCTGGGCCTGCAGGGTGTTGGCCGTATAGTCGTCGATGGGCGTGCCGAGGAAGATGATGCGGTCCATCATCAGGCGCGAGAACACGTCCATCTGCGTCACGTTAAGCTGGCGCTCCTCGAGAATGTAGGGGTTGAGATACTGCGACTGGGCGCTTATCACGCCGTCGAGCACCTGCCCGTTGATTCCCAAATGCCGTGTGGCATATTTTCTGAAGTCGTTCATATTTATCTTTAAATGTTGTTTTTAATGTTATCGGAATAAGGCACTAAAAAAGAAGGCTGCCGACCTTATTTACTTGTTCCGTGGAACAAAGTTAATAAAAAAAGTCGATAACCTTCTTTCTGTGGGGCTTTTTTTTCTTAAAACCCCTTATTTTTCCTGCATCATCTTGTTGAAGTCGTCGAGCGAGATGGATTTCTTATTCAGTTTCACCTTGCCCTTGAGTGCCTCGATGAGCTTCACGTCTACGGCGCGGTCTACAAGGCTGTCCACGTTCTTGCGCTCCTTGAGCATGTCGCTGGCATACTTCTCGATGTATTCGTCGGGCACGTTGGCCATGCCATACTGTGCAAACTGTATGCGTGCGGTTTCCTTTGCAACGTTCTTCACGTCGTTGTCGTCTACCTTGATGCCGTTGTCGGCAACCAGCTGCTCCTTTATCAGGTGCCACTTCAGCTCGACGATGCTTGCGGCGTAGTTGTCGTCGACGAACTTCTGGCCGCGGTCTTCGTTGTTCTTGAGCATCACGCGCTTGAGCATGGCGTCGGGGAACTGGAGCTCGCCCACCTTGTCTTCCATGTACTTGCGCACGTCGAGCAGGAACTTATAGTCGGAGTCGGTGGCCAGCTGGGCCTTGATGCCCTCGCTTATCTTCTGGCGGAACTCCTCCTCGCTCTTCACCTCGTCCTTGCCGAACACGTTGTCAAACAGCTCCTGGTTGACCTCGCCCTTGACGAAGCGCGATATTTCCGTCACGAGGTAGGTGAAGTCAGACTCCATCGTGGCTGCCTTCTCCTTGTCTATCTTGAGCAGCGACGTTATCTCGGCGTCGTTCTCCGGGTAAGCCTTCTTCGGGTTGAACGTGATGACGCTGCCCAGCTTGGCGCCGTCGAACAGGTTTTTCTGCTCTTCCACCTTAATATATTCGGGCATGAGCACGGCTCCCTCAACCACTACGCCGTCTTCCTTGGCGTTGCCGTCGGGGCCGAGCTCGCGCAGGTCGCCCTTCAGCATGTCGTTCTTAGCGGGGTCGTAGTCTTCCACCTTGTCGTAGTGGCCTGCGCGCGAGGCGAACATGTCAACCTGGCGGTTCACGAGCTCGTCGTCCACCTCGATGTCGTAGTAGTCAACAGTGTCGCCCTGGCCAAGCTCGGCCTTGAACTCCGGGGCCACGGCGATGTCGAACACAAACTCAAACGGGCCGTCGGCCTTGAAGTCAACGGGCTTCTGCTTCTCCTCGTTGGGCAGCGGCTCGCCGAGCATCTGTATCTTGTTGTCGCGGACGTAGCCATAGAGCTTCTCGCCTATGAGCTTGTTGATGACGTCCACCTTAACGGCCTCGCCATACTGGCGCTTGATGAGCCCCATGGGCACCATGCCCGGACGGAAGCCCGGCATGTTGGCTTTCTTGCGGTAATCCTTAAGCTGCTTCTCTACATCTTTCTCATAATCCTCCTTCTCAATGGTCAGTGTGAGCTGGCCGTTGATTTTGTCGGGGTTCTCGAATGAAATATTCATCTGTCTGCTATTTATTAATTTTTTGATGTTCTTAATATGAGTTGCAAAATTACAGATAAATGGTGTAACAGCCTAACAATTTGAGTTTTTTAACAACGGCGCCCCCATAATAGCACCACATGCAAAGCAGCGCCCGCGAAACCAGCCAAGGATGTGCCATCAGGCGCGGTTGGAGGCCGGCAGCAGATGAGCCGCTGGCGGCCATGACCGGTGAGGGCACGCCCGAAACGCCATTCAAAGACCACGCCGGGATGGCCGCCACAACAAACCGGCGACCAGCCGCAAGCCACGCCCAGATGCAGGCGCGGCATGGCATGGCAGCCTACCTCGGGGCCCGAAACCAACATGGCGAAACGCAATACGGGCCTACAGGAAAAGCCGTTTGGCCGCATGGCCTGCACCGCATGGCCCTCAGCACATGTGGCGTGGCGTCAGAACTGCCCGAAAAGATTGCGGCGCTCAAACCTCCGCACGGCCTTTTCTTCCAGCGGCGTACGCTTCACCACCTCGTTGTCGCGCCAGAAGCCTGCGTCATACCCCTGCCGGTCTATCTTGCGCTGCAGGTTGTCGAAGAACAGCATATAGCGCCCCTGCCTCAGCCTCTTGCCCTTGCCCACGTTGAACATGAGCGAGCGGATGTGGCTGCGCGTGCCCCCGCAGGCGAAGGAAACGCTCACCGACATCGACTCCACCTCGGAATAGCCGCCCTCGTCGGCCATGTTGATGTCGAAAGACATGTCGTCTACCTCTGACACCACATTCACCTTGTTGAACATGTTGAGCACGCGCATGTTGACACCCTTGCCCACGCAGCGCAGTATGTGCATGCTGCGCATGTCTACGTAGAGCTCGCAATCGAGTATGGGGCGCCCCACCCCGGCCTTGGGCCTGAACCGCAGCACCATGAGCCGGCGCCTGCCGTCGGTTATCACGCGCAGGCCCACATCGTAATAGGTGGCGTAATTGTCTACGAGCGGCATCACGTCTTGCGTGTCCAGGGGCCGCTCGCCGCCCACGAGCTCCATCTGCGAGTATGTGAAGAAGTTGCCGAAAAACGACGGGGCCGCCGTGCTGTCGGCCCCGACCGCCGCGTAGCGCCCGTACATCAGCGCCATGTCGCTGACGGCCACCACCGGCTTGGCCTTGAAGAAAGCCTCGAGCACCTCGATGCACTCGCCGTCGGCAAACGATATCTGGCGGTAGAAAAACGTGGTCTTGCGCCGCCTCTGCCTCTTCATCTGGCGCCGGGCCTCGGCGATGACGCCCTTCACAACCTTGTCGACGGGCATCACCACCACCTCCTCCAGGCTCACGGCCATGGGCTGCAAGGCCACCCGCGAGGCGGCAGGCGAGGCAGCCACCGTCACCGGCCTGTAGCCAACGAACGACACGGTGACGCTCTCGGCCGGGGCGCACTCCACCTCAAACCACCCCTCGGAGTTGGTTATGGTCTTGCGGCCGGCCGCCGTCTTGACGCTGGCCGACGGCAACGGCTTGCCGGTGGCGGCGTCGACCACGCGCGCCTCCCACGCCGCGCCGCTGCACGCAAGGGCCTGCCATGCCGCAAACACCACGGCCACGGCCCTTGCCGCCAAATGCCTTGTGAAGATTGCCATAGTCTGAATATGTATGTTGAGCCTGCGCCGGCCTGACCCGACGGCCCGACCCCGGGGCGCGGAGCCCCAAGCCGCCAACCGGCACCCGCCTGCCCCAGCGGCGGCCGGGCACGGCGCTGCCATGCAAAGGTAGCAAAATTAATCCGGACGGGCAACTGCTGTGGCAGACATTTTTTCACGGCGCCGGGCAGCCCAGCGCCAACGGCGGCCCAGCGCCCGAGAGGCGCCCGCGGGAAACGGGGCGAACGGCCGTGCGAAACGTGCTGTTTGGCATTGCAACACAGACCATTCGCAGGGCAAATACGGCCTATGCCCACCATGGCCGGATTTTCTTCACACCTGCATTTCTCTTTCACCAAACGGTCTGCTTCACCGGCCATACCTCACTGAGTGGCAGCACTGTGGCTGAAAAGCGCAGCCTGAGTGGCTTACACGGCCATGCCGCACTCAAGGCCACACACAAAACGGCCTGCTTGCGCCCACCACCCGACAGGCCACCGTGGCGCCGGCGGCCCGGCAGGCTGCCGGGGTTAAAATATTCCGCCATCGCTTTATAATATGTTAATTACAAATAAAAGACGGCCCGCAAATGGCGTAAGGCGAGAAATAGATGTTACCTTTGCAAGCCTAACCATAGGGATACCCGTGGGGAATCCCCCGAATGACCATGATTATGGATACGATTGAAACACTGCTTACGACAGCCGTCAACGCCGCCATCGGCGCCGGCGGCGAGATAATGAACGTATACGACGACCCGGCCCAGGACTTCGGCATAGAGCTGAAGGCCGACAACTCGCCGCTGACCAAGGCCGACCGGAGGGCCGACGCCGCCATAGCGGCTGCCTTGCGGCCCACAGGCATAAGCATTCTGAGCGAGGAAAGCGCCCACGCGCCCTACGGGGAGCGGCGCCACTGGGAGCGCATGTGGATTGTCGACCCGCTCGACGGCACCAAGGAATTCATCAAGAAAAACGGCGACTTCACCGTGAACATAGCACTGGCCGAAGGGGGCACGCCCGTGGCCGGGGCCATCTACGTGCCCGCCACGCGCGAACTGTATTGGGGACTGCGCGGGCGCGGGGCCGGCAAGGCATCGAAAGTGGGCTCCGACAGGCGCTTTGCCGACATCGGCGAACTGGCCGCGGCGTCGGCGGCGCTGCCCGTGGCAGGGCAGCAACGGCCGTTCACCGTGGTGGCATCGCGCTCCCACCTGAGCGACGAGACGCGCGCCTTCATCGACGCCTTGCGCACATCCCACCCGGCCATGGCCATGATGTCGAGGGGCAGCTCGCTGAAGATGTGCATGGTGGCCGAGGGCCTTGCCGACGTCTACCCGCGCTTTGCGCCCACCATGGAATGGGACACGGCCGCCGGCCACGCCATAGCCACAGCCGCCGGATGCGAGGTGGTGAGGGCCGACGACGGCACACCGCTGGCCTACAACAAGCCCGACCTGCACAACCCTTGGTTCATAGTGCGCCGGAAGGACGGCCACACAACAACACCCTGCGCCCATGAACTTTGAGATAATCTTCGTAATCCTGTGCCTGGCGGCCATGCTGATGGCCCTCATCCGCGACAAGATGCGCCCGGGCATAGTGCTGCTCAGCGTGGTGGTAGTGTTCATGGCCACGGGCATAATAACGCCCAAGCAGATGGTGGCCGGCTTCAGCAACAGGGGCATGATAACCGTGGGGCTGCTCTTCCTCGTGAGCGAGGGCATCAGGCAGAGCGGCGCCCTGACCACGGTGGTAAAGAAACTGCTGCCCGGACAGGGGGCCACGGTGACGCGGGCGCAGCTGCGCATACTGCCGATAGTGAGCGGTTTCTCGGCCTTCCTCAACAACACGCCGGTGGTGGTGATATTCGCCCCGATACTGAAAAACTGGGCCAAGCGCGTTGGCCTGCCCTGCACCAAGTTCCTCATACCGCTGTCGTATGCCACTATACTCGGCGGGCTGTGCACGCTCATAGGCACCTCGACCAACCTTGTGATACACGGCATGATGATAGACCGCGGCATGGAGGGGCTCAAGATGTTCGACCTGGCATACATAGGCATACCCATCACGCTGGTGGGCCTGGCCTTCATCGTGCTCACCTCGGGGAGGCTGCTGCCCGAAGAGCGCCCCGACACGTTTGAGGACGAAGAGGCCGACACGCAGGAGGCCGCCGGCATGCACGTGGTAGAGGTGGTGCTGGCCTCGCGCTTCCCCGGGCTGAAGCGCAAGCTGAAGAACTTCGACTTCAAGCGGCGCTACGGTGCCGAGGTGAAAGAGATAAGGCAGGGCGGCCAGGTGATAACCGACAACCTGGGCGAGGTGCGCCTGCAGCAGGGCGACACGCTCGTGCTGCTGGCCGACGACGCATTTACGCGCACCTGGGGCGACTCTTCGGTGTTCCTGATGATGACCAACGGGCGCGAGATACCCACGCGGCCCATGCCAGTGTGGAAGAAGTGGACGGCCCTTGCGCTGCTCATCATAATGATAGCCGGCGCCACCATAGGCGAGCTGCCTGCCGTCAAGGAGCGCTTCCCGGGGGTGAAGATGGACATGTTCTTCTTTGCCTCGGTGACAGCCGTGGTGATGGCGTGGCTCAAGCTGTTCCCACCGAAGAAATACACCAAGTACATCAGCTGGGACATACTGATAACCATAGCCTGCGCCTTTGCCATAAGCGCGGCCATGGAAGAGTCGGGCCTGGCCGCGCTGATAGCCAACTCGATAAAGAGCGTGGCCGGGCAGATGGGCGCCTGGGGCGCCCTGGCCATGCTCTACTTCGTAACGCTCGTGATCACGGAGCTGATAACCAACAACGCCGCGGCCGCCCTGGCATTCCCGCTGGCACTGGAGACGGCCGCCAAGTTTGGCGTCGACCCCATGCCTTTCTTCATAGCCATCTGCATAGCGGCCTCGGCGGGCTTCGCCACCCCCATAGGCTACCAGACCAACCTGATAGTGCAGGGAGCGGGCAACTACCGTTTCACCGACTTCATAAAGATAGGCCTGCCCATGGACTTCATAGTGATGGTGGTGTCTGTAAGCCTCATCCCGATGATATGGCCGTTTGTGCCGGCAGCCTGACAAAACCATAGCTACATGGAACATATATACCCCATATTCGACAAGATGCTCACCCGGGCCGACAAGGAGGCCCTGCTGGGCCAACGCGGCATCATGATATGGATGACGGGGCTGAGCGGCTCGGGCAAGAGCACGCTGGCCATAGCCCTGGAGCGCGAACTGCAACGGCGCGGCATACTGTGCCGCATACTCGACGGCGACAACATACGCTCGGGCATCAACAACAACCTTGGCTTCTCGCCCGCCGACAGGCGCGAGAACATCAGGCGCATAGCCGAGGTGGCGCGCCTGTTCGTAGACACAGGCATAGTGACCATAGCGGCATTCATAAGCCCCAGCGAGGAGCTGCGACGCATGGCCGCCGGCATTGTGGGCGAGGCCGACTTCTTTGAGATTTACGTCAACACGCCGCTCAGCGTGTGCGAGCAGCGCGACGTGAAGGGCCTGTACGCCAAGGCGCGCCGCGGCGAGATACGCGAGTTCACCGGCATATCGGCACCCTTCGAGGCGCCCGCGGCGCCGGCCATGACGGTAGACACGTCGGCCATGCCGCTCGCCGACAGCGTGAATGAGATACTAAACAGCATTTTACCAAGGATAAACAAACAAAACTGAACATATATGGCAGAAGATTACAATTTGAGCCATCTGAAGCAGCTCGAGGCCGAATCGATTTACATCATACGCGAGGTGGCTGCCGAGTTTGAAAACCCTGTCATGCTGTACAGCATAGGCAAGGACTCGTCGGTAATGGCCCACCTGGCCGAGAAGGCCTTCTATCCGGGCAAGCCGCCCTTCCCGCTGATGCACATCGACTCGAAATGGAAGTTCAAGGAGATGATTGAGTTCCGCGACGAGTATGCCCGAACCCACGGCTGGAAGCTCATCGTGGAGTCAAACATGAAGGCTTTCCGCGAGGGCGTGGGCCCGTTCACCCACGGCAGCAAGGTGCACACAGACCTGATGAAGACGCAGGCGCTGCTCAACGCGCTCGACAAATACAGGTTTGACGCGGCCTTCGGGGGCGCACGGCGCGACGAGGAGAAGTCGAGGGCCAAGGAGCGCATCTTCTCGTTCCGCAACAAGTTCCACCAGTGGGACCCCAAGAACCAGAGGCCGGAGCTGTGGGACATATACAACACGAGGGTGCGCAAGGGCGAGAACATACGCGTGTTCCCGCTGTCAAACTGGACGGAGCTCGACATCTGGCAGTACATCCGGATAGAGAAGATACCAATAGTGCCGCTCTATTTCGCCAAGGAACGGCCCTGCGTGGAGATTGACGGCAACCTCATCATGCCCGACGACGACAGGCTGCCCGAGAAGTACCGCGACAAGATAGAGACGAAGAAGATAAGGTTCCGCACCCTTGGATGCTGGCCGCTGACGGGTGCAGTGGAGTCGGAAGCCGACACGATAGAGAAGATTGTGGAGGAGATGATGACCACCACCAAGTCGGAACGCACCACCAGGGTGATTGACTTCGACCAGGACTCGAGCATGGAGCAAAAGAAACGAGAGGGATATTTCTGAGGGAAAGAATGAAAATTAAGGGTGAAGAATTAAGGATGAAGGATTGAAGATGGGCTGCGAGGTGATAGTCAAATGCAAATGTCTGAACTCCTGAACTCCTGCAACTCCTGAACTCCTGAAACCCCTGAAACTCCTGAACTCCTCCGGGCGGCAATAGGCCAGGGCTTGCGGCAGGCAATCTCGGGGCGAAGACAGCCACGACAGCCTCACCCCCTCACCAGCAATATCATCCCCCCAAACAAAAAAGCATACAAGATTATGAACGACATAGACAACCAGAACGGCAAGAGGATGTCGATAGAGGAATTCCTCGACAACGACGAGCGCAAGGACTTGCTGCGCTTCCTCACAGCCGGCTCGGTGGACGACGGCAAGTCGACACTGATAGGGCGGCTGCTTTTCGACAGCAAGAAGATATACGAAGACCAGCTCGACGCCCTCGAGCGCGACAGCAAGCGCATGGGCAACGCCGGTGACCACATTGACTACGCCCTGCTGCTCGACGGGCTCAAGGCCGAGCGCGAGCAGGGCATCACCATAGACGTGGCCTACCGCTACTTCTCGACCAACAAGCGCAAGTTTATCATCGCCGACACCCCGGGGCACGAGCAGTATACGCGCAACATGATAACAGGCGGCTCAACGGCATCGCTGGCCGTCATACTGGTAGACGCGCGCAACGGGGTAATCACGCAGACGCGGCGCCACACGTTCCTCGTGTCGCTGCTGGGCATAAAGCATGTGGTGCTGGCCGTCAACAAGATGGACCTGGTGGGCTTTGCCAAGCAGACGTTCGACGGCATCGTGGCCGAATACATGGACTTCGTCAAGCCCCTCGGCATACCCGACATACAGTGCATACCGCTATCGGCACTCGACGGCGACAACGTGGTGGAGAAGTCGGAGCGCACGCCGTGGTACGACGGGCCGACGCTGCTCGGATTCCTCGAGACCGTCAGCGTGGGCAACGACCAGAACATGGCCGACTTCCGTTTCCCCGTGCAGTATGTGCTTCGCCCCAACCTCGACTTCCGCGGGTTCTGCGGCAAGGTGGCCTCGGGCGTGGTGCGCAAGGGCGACGAGGTGATGGCCCTGCCGTCGGGCAAGAAGAGCCGGGTGAAGGCCATCGTGACCCAGGACGGCGACCTCGACTGCGCATTCCCGCCGCAGTGTGTCACGCTGACGCTCGACGACGAGATCGACGTGTCGCGGGGCGAGATGCTCGTGCACCCCGACAACCAGCCCGTCACGGCGCGGTGCTTCGAGGCCATGCTCGTATGGATGGACGAGGAGCCCATGGACCGCAGCAAGCAGTTCTACCTCAAGCAGACAACCAACACCACAAGGGCACGCATCGACGGCATACGCTACCGAGTAGACGTGAACACGATGGAGCAGTCGAACGCCGACGCGCTCAAGCTCAACGAGATAGGCAAGGTGGTAATCACCACAAACAAGGAGCTGTTCTTCGACCCTTACATGAAGAACAAGAGCTGCGGGTCGTTCATCATCATCGACCCCGTGACCAACAACACCTCGGCCGTGGGCATGATAACAGCCAAGGCCGACACCGCCGACCTGTTTACGCCCATCTCCGACGACGACAGGCTGCGCATGGAGGGCGGCCGGTCGATAGTGGCCGACGACGAGCGCACCGAGCGCATAGGGCAGCAAGGACGGGTATACTGGATTGAGGGCGGCACCGACGCGCAGCAAAGCCTGCTGGCGCTGACGCTCGAACGGCGCCTGTTCGACATAGGCCGGTATGCCGTGGCATTGACGCCAGGCGAGTGCCTCGGTGCCGACGCCGAGGCCGTGGCCCGCAAGCTGGCCGACGGCGGCGTGGCCGTGGCGTGCTGCACAAGGCCGGCAGCCGTGGCAGTGAAGCCCGGCGACGTATGCCTGGCCATAGCGGCCGACGGGAAGGCGCAGCCCGGGGCCACGGCCATAGCGCCCGACAAGATGCAGCAGGCAGTGGAAGACATAATCAACGAAGCATAGCACCATGGGATTACTCGAATTCAACAAACTGCCCATCAACACGCTCGTGGGAGCCGACTGGGCCACGTTCAGGGCCGTGTGCGACGGGCGCGACATCGACAGGGGATACAGACAGAAGTACATGCTCACCAAGGCCGTGTGCCGGCTGCTGAGCCTGCTCACGCCAATACAGGACGCACGCTACCGCCGCCGGCTGGCCGACAAGCCGCTGGAGCACCCGCCCGTGTTCATACTGGGCCACTGGCGGAGCGGCACAACGTTCATGCACAACGTGTTCTCGTGCGACAGCCACTTCGGCTACAACACCACATACCAGACCGTCTTCCCGCATCTAATGATGTTCGGGCAGGCGTTCTTCAAGAAAAACATGGCGTGGCTGATGCCCGACAAGCGACCCACCGACAACATGGAGCTGTCGGTGGACCTTCCGCAGGAGGAGGAGTTTGCACTGGCCAACATGATGCCGTACACGTATTACAACTTCTGGTTCTTCCCGAAATACATGCACGAATACTGCGACCGCTACCTCACGTTCGAGCGAATAACGCCCGAGGAGCTACGGGTGTTTGAGGAGGTGTTCACCAAGCTGATAAAGATCAGCCTGTGGAACACCCACGGCACGCAGTTCCTGTCGAAGAACCCGCCGCACACCGGGCGCGTGCGCGAACTGGTGAAGATGTTTCCCGACGCCAAGTTCATTTACCTTGTGCGCAACCCCTACACGGTGTTTGAGAGCACGCGCAGCTTCTTCAACAACACCATAAAGCCGCTGAAGCTCGAAGACATCAGTCCCGAGGAGATGGAACGCAACATCCTCGACATATACACAAAGCTGTACAAGCGCTACCAGGCCGACAAGGCGCTCATACCCAAGGGCAACCTTGTCGAGGTGAAGTTTGAGGACTATGAGACCGACGCCTTCGGCATGACGCGCCAGATATATGCCGACCTGGGGCTGCCCGGATTCAAAGAGGCCGAAGAGGCCATAAGGGCCTACACCGACAAGAAGAAGGGCTACAAGAAAAACGCATACAAGTATGACGACCGCACGGTAAGGCTCGTGGAAGAAAACTGGGGATACGCCCTAAAGGACTGGGGATACTCGATGTGACATGAGTGTTAAGTTTAAGTGTTAAGTTTAAGTGTTAAGTTTAAGTGTTAAGTGTTAGTGATTAGTGATTAAGTATTAAGAGTTAAGTATTAAAGGAACGGGAACCGTGGGTTCAGACGCAAATACTTGCTGTGACAACAGACAGCATCCAAGCATTGAATTAGCGCCTCCCGCTTTTAACCCTTAATCCTTCATAACTTAATCACTAATACTTAACACTTAAACTTAAACTTCGTTTTCTCGCGCCTTGCGCTCTTCTTCCATCAACTGGAAGTCTTTCTTGCGCAGCACAAAGCTGTTGCTGAGATACTTTTCCCTGACAATCTTGTTCGACGCAAGCTCTTCGGGACTGCCCTGGAAGAGGATGCGTCCCTCGAAAAGCAGGTAGGCACGGTCGGTTATCGACAGCGTCTCCTGCACGTTGTGGTCGGTGATAAGGATGCCGATGTTGCGGTATTTCAGCTTCCAGACAATCTGCTGTATATCTTCAACGGCAATGGGGTCGACACCGGCGAAAGGCTCGTCGAGCATTATGAACTTAGGGTCGATGGCCAGGCAGCGCGCAATCTCCGTGCGGCGGCGCTCGCCTCCCGACAGCTGGTCGCCCTTGTTCTTGCGCACCTTCTGCAGCCGGAACTCCTTTATCAGGCTCTCGAGCTTCTCCATCTGGTACTCACGTGGCTTGCCCGTCATCTCGAGCACGGAGAGTATGTTGTCTTCTACGCTCATCTTGCGGAACACACTGTTCTCCTGGGCAAGATAGCCTATGCCCGCCCGCGCACGCTTGTACACCGGAAACTTGGATATGTCGAGGTCGTCGAGGTAGATGTGGCCTGAGTTGGGCACGATAAGGCCTGTGGTCATGTAGAACGACGTGGTCTTGCCGGCCCCGTTGGGCCCGAGCAAACCCACAATCTCCCCCTGCTTGACGTCGATGGAAACGTCGTTGACCACGGTGCGCTTGCCGTAGCGCTTTACCAGCCCTTCGGTGCGAAGCGTCATTCCTCCCTGCTTTCTCTCGTCTACGGCAGGCCCTGCCGAGATGCTGATGTTTTCGTCCATAATGCTTATAACCTGTGCAAAGGTACAGCAAAAATTCGAGTATGCGAAGCGAATGCCCCTTAAAATCACATAAACAAATGCAAAGCCATGGCCCGACACGGCCCACGGCCCGACACGGCAGTACCTGCCACATACACCATTTTTAACGAACGCGGAGCAAAAAACCCACCGCAACATTTCGGTTTCTATTGGATAATAGCTACCTTTGCAGTGACAAATGACTCAAAGGATGGTAATATACAAATGGCTGAACAGCCTCGGCCGCTACCTCGAGCTGATGGGGCGCACGTTCCAGCGGCCCGAGCGCATGCGTATGTTCTTCAAGGAATACCTGAAGGAAATGGCCCAGCTCGGTGTCAACTCCATAGGCATCGTGCTGCTGATATCGTTTTTCATCGGGGCGGTGATATGCATACAGATGAAACTCAACATTCAAAGCCCGTGGATGCCGCGGTGGACCACGGGCTACGTGACGCGCGAGATAATGCTGCTGGAGTTCTCGTCGTCAATCATGTGCCTCATACTTGCGGGCAAGGTGGGCTCGAACATAGCCTCCGAAATAGGCACGATGCGCGTCACCCAGCAGATTGACGCCCTCGACATCATGGGCGTCAACTCGGCCTGCTACCTCATCCTGCCCAAGGTGCTCGGCCTGATCACCATCATGCCCTTCCTGGTCATCTTCTCTTCGGCCACGGGAATACTCGGCGCATACGGCACGGCATACATAGGCCACGTGCTCTCGCCCGAAGACCTGACGTCGGGCCTGCAGCACGCCTTCAACCCATGGTTCGTATGGATGAGCATCATCAAGAGCCTCTTCTTTGCCTTCATCATATCGAGCGTGCCGTCGTACTTCGGCTATACTGTCGAGGGCGGCTCGGTCAACGTGGGCAAGGCCAGCACCGACGCCGTGGTCAGCAGCAGCGTGCTGATTCTCTGCTCCGACGTGTTCCTGACGCAGTTGTTGAGCTGAACAGGAGGAAGGAGACAGGAGGCAGGAGTGCAGACAATTGTTTTCCAAGGAGACGGGAGGCTGGAGACGGGAGTGCAGACAATTGTTTTCCAAGGAGACGGGAGGCTGGAGACGGGAGTACGGACAATTGTTTTCCAAGGAGACGGGAGGCTGGAGACGAGAGTACGGACAATTGTTTTCCAAGAAGACGGGAGGCTGGAGACGGGAGTACGGACAATTGTTTTCCAAGGAGACGGGAGGCTGGAGACGGGAGTACGGACAATTGTTCTGCAAGGAGAAATGAAGCTGAAGTATACAACTCTACAGGTGCTTTTGCGCACAGTGGAAATACAAGGAAGAAATGGGACGGTTTGGATTTGAAAACATAATGGCATGGCAAAAGGCGCATGAATTTGTGCTTTGCGTTTACAGACTGACAATGAGATTTCCACATGAAGAGCGCTTTGGCCTCACGTCGCAGTTCCGCCGGGCGGCCATCTCCATCGAGGCAAACATTGCCGAGGGCTACAAGAAACTGGGCAAGGCCGACAAGCTGCGCTTCATGAACATTGCCCAAGGCAGCCTTGAAGAGTGCCGCGACTATATAATATTGTCGAGAGACCTCGGATACATCGAAATAAACGAATATGAACAACTCTGCAATGCCAGTGAGCAAACCGCAAAACTGCTCTACGGATATTGCAACGGCATAATAAATAATAACTGTTTAAAAGATTAAAAAACATCAGGAACAAGACACGAATACAGTAAATGACATAAGGAAAAGTCGACAAGACGGAGCAATGCCTACGGGAAGATGCCTTCCGATGAAGAATCAATGCCACTGCCTCATCATAAAAGACAGATCAGCATCTCATGGCTTCCGGCAAATGTACTATGCAGAACATGATTCTGCACTCCTGCCTCCTTGCAGAACATTTGTCCGTACTCCCTTCTCCTTCCTCCTTCCTCCTCATTTCACATTTGTCTGTACTCCAGTCTCCTGCCTCCTGATTACTAAAGAATATGATCGAAATAAGACACCTATGCAAGTCGTTTGGCGACAAAGAGGTGCTGAAAGACATCAGCACAGTGTTCGAGAACGGCAAGACAAACCTGATAATAGGCCGGAGCGGCTCCGGCAAGACTGTGCTCATACGCAACCTCGTGGGCCTGCTTACGCCCACGAGCGGTGAGATTCTGTACGACGGCCGCGACTTCGGGTCGATGACAAAGAAGGAGAAGATAATGCTGCGCAGGGAGATGGGCATGCTGTTTCAGAGCGCCGCGCTGTTCGACTCGATGACGGTGCTGCAGAACGTGATGTTCCCCCTCGACATGTTTTCAGACAAGACGGCGCGCGACCGCGTGCGAAGGGCACGCACATGCCTCGACCGCGTCAACCTGGTGGACGCCGAAAACAAATACCCCGGCGAGATTTCGGGAGGCATGCAGAAGCGCGTGGCCATAGCCAGGGCCATCGCCCTGAACCCCAAGTACCTGTTTTGCGACGAGCCCAACTCGGGCCTCGACCCCAAGACGTCGCTCGTGATCGACGACCTGCTGCACGGCATCACACAGGAATTCAACATCACCACCATCATCAACACCCACGACATGAACTCGGTGATGGGCATCGGCGAGAACATCATCTTCATACATGAGGGCCGCAAAGAATGGCAAGGCCACAGCAGCGAGATAATGGAGTCGCCCAACGAAAACCTTACCGACTTCATATTCGCCAGCGACCTGCTGAAAAACATGCGCAAAGCAGTGCTGGAGAAACGAAACAAATAAGCCACACAAAGATTCGTCGGCATGTTTGGCGAGTTCATCGTGCTTGTTTAACATCTTTTAGCCTTGAACATTTGACGTTCAAGGCTTTTTTGTATAAGTTTGCAATCGTATTTGGTTCACCCGTATGCCGCCATGCGGCGCCGGGCGATTAAAAGGGAACCGGGTGGAAGTCCCGGACAGTCCCGCTGCTGTGAGTTCCATTAGAGCAGCGAACAAATATGCCACTGAGCCACGACGGCTTGGGAAGGCGTTCGCTGTGGAACGAGTCAGAAGACCTGCCATGTACATCACAAACATAAAACTCGATGGCTTTCGAGGAAAGGCCGCGAGAAGCACCTGCCAACAGCCTGCGCATTGCAGGCTGGCACAATATGGCATCCTGCCCGTTACGCGACTTTCCCCGTGCAGCCATCCCAACAAGGATGGGCAATGAACCTGAAGAGAATATCAACACTTCTGGCAATAATGCCAACGTGCGTGGCCGCCAATAGCCAACAGGCCGCCAACGACACGCTGACCGGGCGCATCTCCGAAGTAACCATAATGTCATGGCGGAAGCACGACAAAGACCTGCTGCCGGCCCAGACCCTTTCGGGCAAACAACTGGAGAGCCTCTCGGCCCAGTCTGTGGCCGACGCCATCAGATTTTTCTCGGGCGTGCAGATAAAAGACTACGGGGGCATCGGCGGGCTCAAGACGGTAAACATACGCAGCATGGGAACAAACCACGTGGGTGTGTTCTACGACGGCATTGAGCTGGGCAACGCGCAAAACGGGCAGATAGACCTTGGCCGCTTCGCGCTCGACAACATCGAGGCCGTAAGCGTTTACAACGGCCAGCGCAGCAGCATATTCCAGTCGGCACGCGACTTTGGCTCGGCAGGCACAGTGTATCTGCAGAGCCGCATTCCCACTTTCAAACAAGACAAGCGCGAAAACTTGCGCGCAACGTTCAAGGCAGGGTCGTTCGGACTGGCCAACCCCTCGGTGGCCTACGAGCGCGACCTGGGGCACGGCATGGCGGCATCGCTCAGCGCAGACTATATGTACACCACCGGCAGGTACAAATACCGCCGCATGACAGAAGGCGGCTACGACACCACCGCGGTGCGAGAGAACGGCGATGTGAGCGCACTGCGCACCGAAGCAGGCCTGTTTGGGCGCGCCAAAGAGGGCGAATGGCGGGCCAAAACCTACCTTTACAGATCGTCGCGCGGCCTGCCCGGGGCGGTGGTGCGCAACAAGCTGTCGCACCAAGACCGCCAGTGGGACACCAACTTCTTCATACAAGGCTCAATGACCCGACGGCTCTCGGGCGTCTATAGCCTGAAAGCCAATGCAAAATATGCCTACGACTACCTGCACTACCTGTCTGACCCATCGCTCGACGTATCTACGATGTATGTCAACAACAGGTTCCGACAAAACGAGATGTACCTCTCACTGGCCAACCTGTTCAACATAAACGGACACTGGAGCATGGCCGTAAGCACCGACTATAAGTTGAACACGCTCTCGGCCAACCTCATAAACTTTGCTTACCCCGTGCGCCACACCACGCTTGTGGCCGTGGCCGCGCAGGCCCGCTACGGATGGCTGAACGCACAGGCAAGCCTCCTGGCCACATTCATCACCGACAAAGTGCGCACCGACACTGCCGCCGCCGGAGGCAAGACCGAGCTGACGCCTACCGCAGTCATGTCATACAGGCCATTCGCAAAAGCCGACTTCACCCTGCGGGCATTCTACAAGAGCATATTCCGAATGCCCACCCTCAACGACCTTTACTACACTTTCATCGGCAACATCAAGCTCAGGCCGGAATACACTCACCAGTACAACCTCGGATTCACCTACGCAGTCCACCCACGCAACAAATGGCTAAGCCACTTGGAGATGCAGGCAGACGCTTATTATAACAAGGTGGAAGACAAGATTGTGGCCATGCCCACAAGCAACCAGTACCGCTGGACCATGATGAACCTGGGCGAAGTAGAGATAAAGGGCGTCGACGTGTCACTGCAGTCTGCCTTCGCGCTGCCACAAGGGGTGATGCTCGGAGTCCGGGCCAGCTACACCTACCAACATGCTGAAGACGTGACCGACCCCACAAGCAACTACTATCGCAACCAGATTCCATACATACCTTGGCACAGCGGGTCGCTCACGCTCAACACCGAGTGGCGCGGATGGGATCTCAACTACAGTTTCATATACACCGGCAAGCGCTATGACGCCTCAGACAACATACCGGAAAACTATGTGCCCGAATGGTACACGAGCGACCTCTCGCTGACATACGGCTTCACCATAGCACGCACACGCCTGCGGCTCACGGCCGAAGTGAACAACATATTCAACCAGCAGTTTGAGGTGGTGAAATGCTATCCCATGCCCGGAACCAACTACAAGCTGGCGATAAAAATAAAAATATGACATCAACCATGACAAAGAAAGCATTGCTATGCGCACTGGCGGCGTGCCTCTTGGCGGCGTGCCGAGGCGACGACGAGAGGCTTGTGCCGCCCACAGAGACAGAAGTGCAACCGTCGGCCAGCCCCGACTCCGTGGTTGGCTTCTACCTGCTCAACGAGGGAAACATGGGCAGCAACAAGTCAACGCTCGACTTCTATGACTACACCACGGGCCAATACCGCAAGAACATCTACGCCCAGACCAACCCCAACGTGGTGATGGAGCTGGGCGACGTGGGCAACGACCTGCAGATATACGGCAGCAAGCTCTACGCCGTAATAAACTGCTCACACTTCATAGAGGTGATGGACAAGCGCAACGCGCGCCACATCGGCCAGATAAACATACCCAACTGCCGCTACATCGTGTTCAGCGGCAGATACGCCTACGTCAGTTCTTACGCCGGCCCGGTGCAGATAGACCCCAAAGCCCGGCTCGGCTACGTGGCCAAGGTGGACACGGCCACGCTGCAGGTGGTGGCCGAATGCACCGTGGGCTACCAGCCCGACGAGATGGCCGTGGTGGGCAACAAGCTCTATGTGGCCAACTCTGGCGGCTACCGCGTGCCAAACTACGACCGCACCGTTTCGGTGATAGACCTCGGGACATTCACCGAAACCAAGAAAATAGACGTGGCCATCAACCTGCACCGCATCAAGGCCGACGGCCACGGCAACCTCTACGTGTCATCGCGCGGCGACTACTACAATGTGCCCTCAAACCTCTTTGTCATCGACTCGCGCACAGACCGGGTGACAGACACACTGGGCATACCCGCCACCGAGTTTTGCATAGACGGCGACAACCTATATCTCTACAGCACCGAATACAGCTATGTGAGCAAGAAGGAGTGGTCAATATCATACGCCCTCATCGACACGCGCACCAGAAAGGTGATTACCCGCAACTTCATCACCGACGGCACTGAGCGCGAGATACGCATGCCCTACGGCATCGCCGTAAACCCCGAGACCAAGGAGATATTCGTGACCGACGCCAAAAACTACGTCACGGCCGGCACGCTCTACTGCTTCACTCCCGACGGACGAAAGAAATGGTCGGTCACCACTGGCGACATACCGGCCCACTTCGCCTTCCTCAAGAAATGACCGCGGGCAGCAACAAGGTTAAACCAGAACGGACACTACATACAAAATGACAAGAAAACCTTTCCACTTCTACACAGTGATGGCCTGCGCCTTGATGGCCACGGCCGCATGCTCCGGCGACAACGACGGGCAAGAGGGCACCACCGTGCCACACATACAAGACGGAGGCAGCTCGATATCAATAAAAGAGCCGGCCGGAGGATTCCGCGTCGAGCGGTGCAGGGTGCTCACAGTAAAGCCCACAATGACGGGCAACAACCGCTACGGCATAACGTGGCTCGCGGGCAACGATGTCGTGGCCAACGCCGACTCGCTGGAGTTCATCGCCTACAAAGCCGGCACATACGACATTACAATGCTGGCAAAAGACACCGCCGGGGTGGCCACCACTGCCAGGTTCACCATCACGGTGGTGCCAGAGGGCGCGCCCTATTCGCCCTACATAGCGTCGGTGACAGACTATCGCCCTGCCCCGGGCCAGTTTGTCAACGAGCTTCCTGAATACAGCGAGGGCGACACGCAGACCGACATGAACCGCAAGGCGCTTGAAGCCATAGGCAACAACGCCCGCGGCATGATAACCCTGGGCGGCTACGGGGGCTACGTGGTATGCGGCTTCGACCACACCATCGTCAACACACCGGGGCAGCGCGACTTCAAGGTGCTGGGCAACGCGTTCTATGCCGATGCCAACCCCAACCCCGACGCACCCGCCGAGGGCGGCAGCTGCGAACCGGGCATTGTGATGGTGGCCTTCGACAGAAACCGAAACGGGAGGCCCGACAGCGACGAATGGTACGAACTGGCCGGCAGCGAGCACGGCAAGCCGACCACAAAGGCCGGGTACGAAATAACCTACCACCGCCCCGCGCCCGACCACGAGGCTGTGGCGGGAGGCCCCGACGAGCCCTGGAACACCGACGCGGAATATATACGGTGGGCAGACAACACCGGAGCCGAGGGCTATGTCTACAAAAACAACTTCCACAGCCAAGACTACTACCCAAGGTGGATAAGCGACAACACCATGACGTTCAAGGGCACGCTGCTGCCAAACAACGCAACAGACGAAAGCGGCACGGGCTCTTACTGGGTGCTCTATGCCTTTGGCTGGGGCTATGCCGACAACCGACTGAACTCTGAAGACGGCTCCACCTTTGACATCGGATGGGCCGTAGACGCCCGCGGCAACAAGGTGAACCTGCCCGGCATCGACTTCATAAAGATATACACCGGCGTCAACCAATACTGCGGATGGCTCGGGGAGACATCGACAGAGGTGATGGGGGCAACCGACCTGCACCTCGCGGAATGAGCCCCCACCCGCAACGCAAGACTCTGAGGCCAACGCACACCGAGAGCCATGCCGGCGGCCGGGGCACGACAACAATGACAATAACCAACAAACAACATTATATTAACCAAACAAAAGTTTTCAAACATGAAGAAGTTTTATCTTTTTCTCAGCTTCGCCCTGCTCATTGCAATGAGTGTATGCGCGCAGCAGACGTTCAGGGTGCAAGGAGTGCCGCGACAGCTCAAGGCGCCCATCCCCAAAAGAGTGAAGGCCCAAAACAACGGCGACGCATTCGAGGCAAGCAAGGTGCGCTACTACGTGGGCGAGGGCCCAAACACATCCTACCTGATAGTGGAATGGTGCGACAGGAAAGGCGCCGAGAAACTCGTTTGGGGCTATCGCTACAGCGAGGCCAACGGCGAGAAAATGCTCAAGGACATTGCGGCAGCCGACCCGCGATTCTTCCTCCTGGTGCAAGACGGCACGCAATATGGCACCGCCATTGGCGGCATGGGCTTCGACCTGAACGGCAACAATGCCCTCGGACTGGTAACTGAAGACGGAACGAAGATGGCCGTCAACGACAACGGCCTGGTGGCAACCGAGGGATACGGCTTCGACGGCATCACCGCCACCGACCCTACCGACCACTGGTATTCGGGATGGTACAACGGATTCTGGAGCTACTGGGTGGCCAGCAGCCCAACCGAAGAGTTGGCGTTCAGCAACTATGGCGCAACAGGCCGCCAGCTCAGCGACGGCTCGGTGGACTATTGGTATGTAAGTCCGCTCTACGAAGACGACGACAACGAATTTGCCCCACCGTCACCTTACTATTTCTACCTGCCCGCGCCCGACTACGGTGTGGCCATACCCGAAAAGCTGACGTTCAACATGGCCGACAGCTGCTATGTGCCCGAAGTGCTCACCGCCAAGGGCAAGAAGAGGAAGTCGCTCTACTGGTGGATTCACGACGACAACGGGGATAGTGACAACAGCGTGATAGCCAAGGTGGCAAACGACACGACCAACGTGAACGGCCTGGTGACGTTCACCGGCAAGACCGGCACGGCAAAGATTGTGGCGCAGGCCAACATTGACGGCAAGCTCTACCGCTCGGACACCTGCCTCGTCACGGTGCTGGCGCCCCAGAAGCCACTCACGGCCATTTCATTTGAAAACCCGACTATGACAATTGGGCTGAAAAAGGATACCGTGAACAGGGCAAGGGTGAAACCTGCCGACGCCACATTCACCCAACTGGCATACACAAGCAGCGACGCCACCGTGGCCACGGTCGACCCGCTGACCGGCATAGTGACGTCGACCACCAAGGAGGGCACAGCCACCATTACCGCCACAAGCAGCTATGACCCGCAAGTGACTGCACAATACACCGTAGAGGTGAAGTGCCTCAAGCCTGTTGAGCGCATAGTGCCCAGCTGCGGCGACACGCTGACAATAGAATTGCGCGACATTGTGCAGAAGCCCGAGGTGGAGGTGATACCTGCCGACGCCGACTTCTCGGCAGTGAGCTACAAGATAGAAAACCCGGCCATTGCCAGTTTCTACCAAAACAACATCGTGGCCCACAAGATTGGCGAGACACAACTGATAATTGAAGCCTCCGACGGACAGGGCGCCAAAGACACCGTGACGGTAAAGGTGGTGGAGCCCAACCGCACACCCTACGAGGGCTACCAAGACGGGACGTTCCTGCTCAACGAGGCTTGGTTTGGCCATGAGAACGCCGACATGAACTTCCTCACGGCCGACGACAGCCTAATGTACCGCGTGTATGAGCGCGAGAACCCGGGCGAGGCCTTTGGCGCCACTGCAAGCTCGGCCACCATCTATGGCGGCAGGATGTATGTGGTGTCGAAGCAGAAAGCCGACGGCGGCGACGTGACCACCCATGCCGGCGGCCGCCTTGTGGTGCTCGACGCCAAGACGCTGAAGAAGATTGCCGGCTTCGACGAGATTGGCGGAGGCGACGGGCGCTCGGTGGTTGGCGTCAACCCGCACAAGGCTTACCTCGGCACCACAGCCGGGATTGTGACGTTCGACATCGACAACATGGCAATAGGCCACACCATTGAGGGCACAAAAGGCAAAAACCTATACTCGGGCCAGATAGGCGACATGGTGAAGGCCGGCCGCTATGTGTTTGCCGCACAGCAAAACAAGGGCACCCTGGTCATCGACGCAAAGGCAGACACCGTTTGCGCCGTCATTGCCAACAACAACATACAAGGTGTGGCGCAGGCCGCCGACGGCATGGTGTGGCTGGCCTCTACCGACAGCCTGCACTGCATTGACCCCGCAACATGCACCATCAAAGACAAGATTGCCTTGCCCAACGGCGTGCACATCAACTGCTCCTGGGGTGCTTGGCGGCCAATACCGTTCTGCGCATCAGCCACCGGCAACGTGCTCTATTGGAACTCCAGCGCAAGCGTGTGGGGCGGCGGCCCTGACTATTACCGCTACGAGATTGGCACAGACATCAGCAACCTGAAACCATTCTTCAGCCTCGACACGCTCAAGGTCGCCACCGATGGCAAGACGCAGATACAGTATGGCTCGCCCCGAATGGACGACCGCACCAACCGGCTGATTGTGATGACCACGCAGTCGGGCTTCGGCAAAAACTACGAGCACAACTGGCTGCACCTTGTCGACGGCACTACGGGCGAACTGCAGAAGACGTTCAAGCTCAAGCAATACTATTGGTTCCAGGAGCTGCCCGTGTTCCCCGACAAGTATGCGCCCGAGTTCAACGGCGTCAACGGATATGTAACCTTGGAGAAGGGCGGCCAGCCATACACGGCCGACCTTGCCGGGAGCGTCAGCGACCGCGACAACATAGCCTACAACATCAGCATCGCCCTGTCTGACAGCGGCGACGCCAACGTGGCTGACGTAACGCTCGACGGCACCACCCTGGCCATACAGCCGGTTGGCGCCGGAACTACGAAGGCCATACTGACGGCCGAGTCTAACGGCATCACCACCGAACAGGAGATATACATCACCGTCAACATGCCCGACGCCATCGGCCAGGCTACAGCCCACAGGGCCATAAAGGCTGCCGGAGGCAGGCTCACCGTCAACGGCTATGCCGGATGGGCGTTCACGCTCTATAGCGCAAGCGGAATGGCCGTGGCCGACTTCACCGCCACCACCAACAGCCACACCGCAACGCCGGCCGTGCCCGCCGGCGCTTACATACTGAAGGGATGCTGCGGCAGCGAGGCTGTGACAGTGAAAGTGAAACTCTGACAACAGCCAATAGGTGGCGGCATCGGTGCCGCTGCACTGCGTTGGCGGGATGGTGCCCTGACAGGCGGCTTCACTCCCGCCAACTTTTTCTGCTGCCAAGGCACGCGTCTCGCATATTTTACATACCTTTGCAACAATAACAAAGAGTCGGCCCGAAGGCCCGACTGGGATAATAACAAACAAATGTAACATGACAAAGAAGACTATCGTGTTGTTCGCCATGATGGCGGCAACGGCCTGTTTCAACCAGGCCAAGGCCTGCACAGGCATCACCCTGAAAGCTGCCGACGGGGCATGCATACCGGCACGCACCATCGAATGGGGCGGCAGCGACCTGAAGAGCCGGTATGTGGTGGTGCCCAGGGGCTACGCCCAAACATCGTACGCCCCCGGCGGGCAGAAGAGCGCCATGGCGTTTACGGCCAAGTACGGCTATGTGGGCCTGGCCGTAGAGCAGGAGGAGTTTGTGGCCGAGGGCCTCAACGAGGCCGGACTGTCGGCCGGACTGTTCTACTTTCCGCAATACGGCAAGTACGAGGCTTTCGACGAGGCCGTCCGCACCACGTCGATAGCCGACCTGCAGCTCGTGGCATGGGTGCTGGGCAGCTGCAAGACTGTGGACGACGTGAAGCAAGCCGTGGGCAGCGTCCACGTGGTGGCCGTCGACCCGCGCGCGTCCACGGCCCACTGGCGGTTTACCGACGCATCGGGACGCCAGGCCATATTGGAAATAACCGACGGCAAGGCCCACTTCTTCGAGTCGAAGCTCGGCGTGCTGACCAACTCGCCGGGCTACGAGTGGCAACTGACCAACCTCAACAACTACGTCAACCTGCTGCCCGGCACGGCTCCGCAAAACCGACTCGGCGAACTGTCGCTCATGTCGTTTGGCGCCGGCAGCGGCTTCCTCGGGCTGCCTGGCGACGTCACACCGCCATCGCGCTTTGTCCGCGCAGCCTTCTACCAGGCGTCGACACCGCGCGCAGCCACGGCTACGGAGGCCGTGCGCCAGTGCTTCCAGATACTGAACAACTTCGACATACCCATAGGCATTGAGACGGCCAGGGGCGAACAGCACGCCGACCTGCCCAGTGCCACGCAGTGGACGTCGGCCACCGACATCATGAACGGCCGCATATACTACCGCACCATGCGCAACAGCGCCATACGCTGCATAGACCTCAAGGCAGTAGACTTTGGCAAGGTGAAATACCAGACGGCACCGCTCGACGATGTGGACGAACAGCCCATAGTGATGGTAAAGGTGAAAAACAAGTGACCGACGGCATACACCGGCGCGCAACTGTACGGCAACAGGACACAAGTCACGGCCACGGCCCGCAGCCCATCGGTGTAATACTTTTTCCGGACAAGCCATGCCACGGAAACACCCCTTGCCACAGCATGCTGCCAAACGCCGGGAAACGCCGGGCATAACGGGCCGGACTACAAAGCCAGACGTGCCGTTCCACACTGTGGGGCGGCACGTTTGGCATGTCGGCATGCCCGCCACGACAGGGCCACAACCGGCTTGTAATGATTTTATCACCGGCGAAATGGTGAAGCAGCTCCCCGCCCGGGCAGCAAACAGCCGGACGCCCGCCGCAACTGCTCGCTGAAGGCCGCAGGCAGACTGCCGGTGCAGGGCACACAGGCCGGACCGCCGGCATGGCGACAGGCGATGAGCCGGCCACAGCCCAGCGACAGCAGGCGCCGCAATAGCGCTTGCCGGGGTATTACCCGGCAAATCTGTTGGTGAGTCAAGCCCCCATTATGGTTTTGCCTTTAAGGTTCATTTCCCTTTTGCTTTCCATTTCAATTTTCCTTGGATATTGAGGTCTGGTTGATGTCTTGCGTGTCAGGGTTGCTGAACTTGTGCTTCTTCTTGCCTAAGTTGAAGCGGTAGCTGACTCTTATGTGTCCGTAGTTGTCGGTTACGAGGGGTGTGCGCGATGTGCTGCATGTGGCGTACTCGCCGTTGTCGAACTCCGTCCGCGTGGCAGCCCTGAAGGGGTTTGTGTATTCCGCCTCGATGTTCCAGTCGTTTATGCTGTAGGCAATGGTGAGCCTGAGCCTGTGGGGGCTTTTTATGTAATTGCCCAGTGTGGGGTTTACGCCTTTGCTTGGCGTCATGTATGAAACCAAGGCCCGCCAGCCTTTGTACAGCAGCTGCGAGCTTATGGAGAAGTAAATCCTGTTTTCACAGATGTCGGTCCATGCACTCGACTTTGAGTGGTTGAATATGGCTATTCCCATGATGTCGAGCAGTTTCGGTATGATGTAGTACTTGGCTCCCGTTTCCAGGTGCGCGTTCCAGTATGTACCGTTGTTTACGTTTTGGCGTACAAACGCGCCGCGCCCGGCGTCGTGGTTTATTTGCATGTAGGTGAAGTCGGGGCATACTTTCAGCGCGGCGTAGTTGAACCACTGCAGCCTTGGCGATATGTCGAACGTGTGGTCGACGGTGGAGTTGTATCTCATGTAATCCTTGAGCTTTGGGTTGCCTACAAAGACTTCGTATTCGTTTATGCGGTACTCGTCACCCGTACGGTTGGCGTTGCTTGCTTCCGTGCTCATGGCCGTCAGCGACAGGCTCAACGCATGCTTGCCCTTGAGGTAAGACATACGTATGCCCGGGGTGAAAAATAGGTTTGTCTGCTCGTTGCCGCTTGACTTTACAGTGGCCGCTTTGCCCGCCAGGCTTGCCTGTATGCTGAAAGTCCTCTTTATCTTATAAAGATATGTTACGTGCAGCCTTTCCGTATGCTTGCGCAGCCTTAAGTCGCCACGCGTGGCCTGGCGCATGGTGAGGTCGTTTATGTCAGTAAATCCCATGGCAGCGTTGATGTTTAGCGACGACTTGCGGCCGAATGCCTTAGTGTAGTTGGCCGTGGCCGACAGGTAGTGGCTGTCCTCGCGCGTTCCGTTGGCATAGCGGTCGCATGCGCTGCCGGCTATGTTCTCGTAGTGTCGGTCGTAATGGTTGTTACCGTAGCTGTAATATGCTTCCATGCGCAGGCTTTGCCGCTTGGGCAGAGTGCGGCTGTAGCGCAACTTCAGGGCGGGGCTGATGGACTGCGAGGTGGCGTTTTCACGCCGTGTGTACGCCTCTGCGTCGTTGCTGTATGCAAGGGTGCTGCCGCTTTCGTCATTGCTGTGGCTCCTGTTGAAGCGTGCCGAGGTGTAGAGGCTTTGCCTGGTGTCAGAGTAGAGGCAGGTGAAGTAGGCTCCCATGGCATCTTGCCGGTTGAGGGCAGACAGTGATTCGGTGCGGCGCGTCACTGTGGCTTCGGGGAATCTGTATGTAGTAGCCCTGCAGTCTTGCGGTTGTCCGCTGAAGTTGTTGTAGCTGCCGTTTGCCGATATGGCATATTCCGACTTCCCCTCAAAGTATTGTGCCGTGGCCCGGGCGTTGCCTTCGGGTGTGGTCAGCTTGTGCAAGGCTCTTATGGCAACAGTCCCTGCGTAGTCGCGTTCTTTCAGCACATAGTCGAGCACGGCGTATGCATCAGGGTATTCCGGCTTGCCTTGCGTGTATAGGTCTATGCGTTTTATGTCTTTGGGGTTGAGGTTTTGCACTTCTTCGTTTGTAGCCTCCCTGCCGTCGATGCAAAGTGCCACGCTTTGGTTGTGGTATCTGATGGTGTTTTCCAATGGGTCGGCGTCAAGCCCGAGAATCCTCATCACGTCTATCGCACTGTATCCGTCGTAGGCGTGGCGCATTTGCTCCTTGGTGGGGTAAATCATGGTTCTGTCTTCTGTGCGCACCGTGTTGCTGCCCAGCACCACCACTTCGGCTATTTTCGCGGTCGACTTGTCCATGGCAATGTCGCCCAAGCGGATTGCATGCTCCTTTGTAGGGCTGATGGCCATCGTGGTTGGCTTGAAACCTATGTATTCGGCCTTGAGCTTCAAAGCCCTGTTTTCTTGCGCTATTTTTAGCTTGAACTCGCCTTTGCCGTCGGTTGTGGTGCCACCGGCATACACGCTGTCGTCAATGTAGCAGCGTATTGTTGCCTTCTGCAGGTTGTTTTTTCGTTGTCTATCAAATGCCCGGTGATTGTTGTTTGGGCTGTGCCCCTGAGTGTTGCAAATGCCATTATGGCGAAAAGGATGATTCTCATTGTTATTCGATTAGTTTGTGGAAGATTGGAATGAAGTTGCGCATAAGCATAATTGCGCGTACACGGGCTTCATTTGTAGTTATTCATACATCATTCAAAGATAGTATAAATAAAGTGAAATACAGACTATGTCACGAAAAAAACAACAGAAAGTTAAAGGTTCATCAGGTCTTGATGATTTTGGATAGCGCAAAGTAAAGCCGCACGAAAGCCAACTTGAACCGGAATTGCGCTGCCACCCCGCTACCGAAATACGGGTGTGGCAACGGCGCGGAAAAGAAAGGCAAAACGAGATAAAAAGCCAGGCGCGCCGCTCCACAGTGTGGAACGGCGCGCCTGGCATATCGGCAAGCCTGCCACGGCAAAGCCGCAACCCGGCATTGCTGCCCGTAACACGCCCATGAGGCAGGCGCACAGCGTCACTTCATGCGCCACCCCGAGGGGCCCTCAACCATTGGCACCACCACCTCTTCCCTGGTGCTGTCGCCGAAGCACAGCAACAGGAACACGTTGGTTTGGCGGGCCACCGAGTCGGCCACATACTTCACCACGCTCACACGGGCTATGCCGCCGTGCTCCTCCCGCTGACGGGCCATGAACTGCTTGGCGCCGGCCAGCAACTGCTCGCGGTAGGCCGCAGGCAGGCTGTCGACACCGGCCACACCGGCCAGATAGTCGGCATAGCGCCCCGCAATGAGGTGGCCATAGCCCTCGACGGCCGCCTTGGCGGCCAGTTCGCCGGGCTTGGGCTCTTCCTTGCAAGCCGCAAAGGCAGCAGCCACGATGCACAACAATGCGACGACCGGGCCTTTCATGCTACTTCTGGCGTATGAAGATGTTGATGGGCGAGCCCGTCAGAGTCCAGTTTTCGCGTATCTTGTTCTCGAGGAAACGGCGGTAGGGCTCCTTGATATACTGCGGCAGGTTGGCGTAGAACACAAACGACGGTATCTGGGTGTTGGGCAACTGCGAGCAGTACTTTATCTTGATGTACTTGCCCTTGATAGATGGTGGCGGATAAGCCTCTATCAACGGCAGCATCACCTCGTTGAGCTTGGTGGTGCCGATGCGCATCTTGCGGCTGTGGTAAACGTCCTTGGCCGTCTCGAGCACCTTGAAGATGCGCTGCTTGGTGAGTGCCGACGCGAACACTATGGGGAAGTCGGTGAACGGTGCCATGCGGTTGCGTATGGCCGTGGTGAAGGTGTCAATCACCTTCTGCGTCTTGTCTTCCACAAGGTCCCACTTGTTGACCACCACGACAAGGCTCTTGTTGTTCTTCTGAATTATCTGGAAGATGTTCATGTCCTGGGCCTCGATGCCCCGCGTGGCGTCAATCATGAGTATGCACACGTCGCTGTTCTCGATGGCGCGTATGGAGCGCATGACGGAGTAAAACTCGAGGTCGCCCGTCACCTTGTTCTTGCGGCGTATGCCGGCGGTGTCTACCAGGTAGAAGTCGAAGCCAAACTTGTCGTACCGCGTGTATATGCTGTCGCGCGTGGTTCCGGCAATCTCGGTCACTATGCTGCGGTCTTCGCCGATGAAGGCGTTGATGATGCTGCTCTTGCCTGCATTGGGTCGGCCCACCACGGCAAAGCGTGGTATGCCGTCCTCGAGCAGTTCGCCGTTGCCCTCGGGCAGCTTGGCCACCACGGCATCGAGCAGGTCGCCCGTGCCTCCGCCCGATATGGCGCTCACACAATAGGGGTCGCCCAGGCCCAGCTTGTAGAACTCGGCCGCATAATAGCGCTGCGCGTTGTCGTCGGCCTTGTTGGCCACGAGTATCACGGGGAGCTTGGTGCGCCTCAGTATCTTGGCCACGTCCATGTCGAGGTCTGTGACGCCGTTGTTCACGTCGACGAGGAAGAGCACCAGGTCGGCCTCTTCGGTGGCTATCAATACCTGCTTGCGTATCTCCTCCTCGAAGATGTCGTCGGAATTGACCACCCATCCGCCGGTGTCAACAACGGAAAACTCACGCCCGTTCCATTCGCACTTGCCGTACTGACGGTCGCGCGTGGTGCCTGCCTCGTCGCTCACAATCGCCTGTCGCGACTGGGTGAGGCGGTTGAAAAGTGTAGACTTGCCCACGTTGGGTCGTCCTACTATTGCTACTAAATTTGCCATTTGCTTGTTTACTATGTGTTGTTGCGGCACGCGGGCAACGCCCGGTGCCGCTTTGTTGCTGAATCAATGCCATGCCCGCGCGGCCCACGGCCACCACCGTCAAACGGGGTTGTAGCCGAAACTGTCGAGCTCTTTGTCGGAGCTACGCCAGTCTTTGTCGACCTTTACGAACACTTCGAGGTAGACGCTCTTGCCGAAGAAGCGCTCGAGGGCCTTGCGGCTCTCTGTGCTCACCCGCTTCAGGGCGATGCCCTTGTGGCCTATGACGATGCCCTTCTGCGACTCGCGCTCCACGTAGATGACGGCGTTGATGTGTATGTGGGTGTCGTCTTCCTTGAAGCTCTCCACCCTCACCTCCACCGAATAGGGTATCTCCTTGGCATAGTATAGCAGTATCTTCTCGCGTATTATCTCGCTCACGAAGAACCGGGCCGGCTTGTCGGTGAGCTGGTCTTTGCCGAAGTAGGGCGGACTGTCGGGCAGCAGCTCGCCGATGCGCTTTAGAAGCAGGTCGGTGCCAAACTTGTTGAGCGCCGATATGGGCAGAATCTCTGCCTTGGGCAGCAGCTCGTGCCAGCGGCCCACTATCTGGCCGAGCGTCTTCTGGTCGGTCTGGTCTATCTTGTTGATGAGAAGCAGCACCGGGACGGTCATCTTTGCCACCTTGTCGAGGAAGTCCTTGTTTTTCGTAGGGTCTTCTATCACGTCGGTGACATAGAGCAACACGTCGGCGTCCTGCAGTGCCGACTCAGAGAAAGCGAGCATAGACTCCTGCAGCTTGTAGTTTGGCTTGAGCACACCCGGTGTGTCTGAAAATACAATCTGCATCTCGGGCGTATTCACTATGCCCATGATGCGGTGGCGTGTTGTCTGCGCCTTAAACGTAGCTATCGATATGCGTTCGCCTACGAGCTGGTTCATCAGCGTAGACTTGCCCACGTTGGGATTGCCCACTATGTTTACAAATCCTGCCTTGTGCATTTGTGCTGTATTTTTGCATTTGCGCCGCTGTGCCCATACCTTTATCGGGCGTAGCGGCGATAGTGTCTGCAAACTTACGAAAAAAAAATGAAACTGCCTACCCTTTTGCCGAAAATCGTAGCGGCGGCCTGTGCTTTTGCCGCCATGTGGGCTGCAGGGCCGCCACCGGCAAAACCACGCCGGCACGCAAACAAAAATCACCGGGGCCGGCAAGCGGGCCGGATTACGGCCTGTGCCGACGCCACACGGCGGACGGTAGGCACGCCGAAAAAACGCAAGCCCGATGACCCGCCGGGCCAAGGCACGACAGGACATCGGGCAGGAATGGTCACAGGCAGCCGCCGGCCGGCGCATGCGGCGAGGCTGCCGGCGCCGCAGGCCGCTGACGCCGAGGCCCACGGCAAGCAGGCCGCCGGCGGTCAGAACCTCAGGCTGATATAGAAGCGCATGGAGCCCACCTTCCACTTGGCCGACGGCTCGTCGCCCGACAGGTCGATGTCGCCGCCGTCTTCAATGTCTTCGAGCTCGCTTAGGTCGAACATGCTGTCGTACTTGACATTGCCCCAACGGCCCTCGATGCCTAAGGAGATGGCCTTCCAGGCCACTGCGCCGCCAAACGAGAAGAATGTGCCGTAGCTTGTGCTGAACTCCTCGGCGGCGTAAAGCATCGACATCGTAGGCGTGACACGGAAATAAAGGCTGGCCTTCAGCTCATCGACGGGATTGACCGTGACAGAAGGGCCTATCGACATGCCTATCTCGGCCTGGTACATGTCTTCGGTCTCAACGCCGGTGCCATCGTCGCCGCCCGACGTGCCGTAGTCGCCTGGGTCGTAATAGTTGCCGCCGTCTTGCGACGAGTCGTAGACGTCGCCGCCAAAGAACCCGAACTTGTCTTCATACTTCGCGAAGTTGATGTCGAAATAACTCCAGTCGATGCCAAACTTAATCATGCCCAGGATTGGCTTCTTGTGCAAATAATATGTGCGCCCGCTGGTAAGCGCCACGCCCAGGTTTGACCGCCATGTGCCGTTGATGTCTTTCTGGGTGAGGCTCTGGTTGACGTAGGCAATGTTGAAATACTTGGCGCGGTCGTTCCATATCCTGCGGTTGCGCGAGTCTTCCTCCAGCTCCTGGTTGCTCGACTTCAGCGAACGCATCTCTTGCTGCAGCGAGTCGACAAGCATGGTGAGAGAGTCGCCAGAGTGTACTCCGGGTGCCACCTCTTGTATCTGTTGGGCTGCGGCGTGGCCCGAAGCCAACACTGCAATCGCAGCCATAATCATACTTTTCATTGTCATTGTTGTAATCGTAGTTTTATGTTAGCAATGTTATATTCTATCCATTTCTGCCATGAAGTTCCAGTCAAGGGATATGTACACGCCGCCACGCTCTATCAGCACGTCATAAATAACCAAGCCGGCATCGCCACTGTCGGGAACCACAAATGTGATGCCGTCGGCGGTCACGGTTGTCTCGGCATAATGATAATCCTGGTTCTCGTTGCCGCCATACAGCAATACGCGGTCGCCCTGGATGAAACATTGGCCGCCTATGGTCAGGGTCTCGCCCGGACTATACGTGTCACTGGCCGGGTAACTCAAGCACGAATACGGTGGTGCAGACACTTGGCCAACGTAGAACTCCTCGCCGTTGCGCTCAAGGTAGACTTGGGCTTCGCCCAATATGTATGCCGCCGACTCGATCATGTAATCGTCATAGATGCGTATGTCGGCCTCCTGCTCAACAGTTGAGACTATAATGCCGCCCTCGTTGTCGAAAGTCATTGAACGCAGAAAGATACGGTCGACATCTGAAAGGTCCATGCCTTCAACGGTAAAAGTGGTAAGCCCGTCTGACTGCCATGTGGTATTGCACGAATAATTGTATAGTTGTATGTAGCCTATGAAATACTTCACCCCGTTGCGTACAACGTAAACAGTGGCGTTGCCCCATACTATCTCGCCCGGGATGACAAAGTCAAGGTATGTGTCGCCATAGTTTATGACAGTGGCTTCAACCTCGGTCAAGACGTCGGCCACGCCGTCGCCATTATAATCTAAATCTTCGCTATAGCCCGGTTGGCCACTTTCGTTGGTGCCATTCTGCACCAGCACCCTGTCGCCGGCAGTAAAACCAGTGCCGCGCAGGGTAACCACCGACCCTGTATAAAACTCACCGTAACTCGGCAGCATCACATTGATTGTTGAACCGTCTGCGACCGAATCGTATGTAAACGGGGCGTGCTCGTCCTCAACGCACGACACTTGCATCATGGCTGTGAGCAACATCGGCAACAACACACGGCCTGCCTTTAGTATTCTTTCCTTCATTCTCCCTTTGTTTTGAGGTTAAACATATAGTCTTAAAAATGCAAATCATGGCTAAATACGCTAATTGCCATTAAAAGCACAAACAGAAAATCGCATCCAAAGTTAATGTTTTTTAATCTCATGGCCAAATATTCCGCACGAAAATTCAAATTATTACCAAAACTAAGAAAAGGCCAACCGGTTGCCAACGCCAACACCACGATGCGTTGCACAAAGTGTAAGTAGCTGCCTGAATTAAATTGCCATCAGATAGAGCGCAGTTCCCTGAACGGCTTCCAAAGCCGGAAGAGGGGGCGGAACGGGCCACTCGACCGATGAGACTTTGGTATGCGGCCCGTAAGAGCGTGAAAGATGACGGTAAAGGCAACCCGCATGAATTACAAAGGGCGCATTGCATGCAAAACAAAAACAGCGCCCCACCCGGCTTGCAGGTGATGCGCTGCTTTTGTTAAGTAGCTGTTCAAAATTAACCGATACAATATACCTTGCAGGTGTCCTCTATATCTTTGCCACCATCTTGTGTGCTCTTTCGGGCCGCATACCAAAGTCTCATCGGTCGCGTAGCCCGCTACGCTCTCTCTTCGGACTCTGGCATTCATCTCCGAAATAGCGCGCAATTTGATGGCAATTAATTTTGAACACCTACTTAAAACTATCAACAGGCTTATTTTGCCTCGTGAACAGAACTGCCGTCGTAACCCCACTTCACATAGGTGGCGCCATGCACAAAGCCTGCACCGAAAGCCGTGAATATGAGGTTGTCGCCCTTCTTGAGCCGTTTTTCATTATCCCAGAGGGCCAACGGTATGGTGGCGGCACTTGTATTGCCGTAATGCTCGATATTGACCATCACATGGTCCATAGACAGGTCGAGGCGCTTTGCCACAGCCTCTATGATGCGCATGTTCGCCTGATGGGGCACTACGAAGGCAATGTTGTCCTTATTCAGACCGTTGCGTTCCGCAATGAGCGCGCAGTCGTCGCTCATGCTTGTCACGGCGTAGCGGAACACCGTGCGCCCTTCCTGGTAGAGGTAGTGCAGACGGTGGTCAACGGTGAACGGCGACGGCGGGCACACTGAACCTCCGGCCTTGATGTGGAGGAAAGGCAACCCCTTGCCGTCGGTACGGAAATGCGAATCCATGAGCCCGACATTCTGCTCGGTTGTTGCTTCCACAAGCACGGCGGCAGCACCGTCGCCGAAAAGCGGACAGGTGCTACGGTCAGTATAGTCGACCACAGCCGACATTTTATCGGCACCGATTACAATTATCTTCTTGTAACGGCCGCTCTGAATCATCGACGCAGCAACGTCGAGAGTATAGAGGAATCCGCAGCAGGCAGCCCAGAAATCAAACGCAAAGGCGTTTTTCAGCCCGAGCTTGCCAAGCACTATCGATGCCGTGGACGGAAACTGGTAATCGGCAGTTGAAGTGGTGACGATGAGGGCATCAATCGTGTCAGGGTCGACCCCCGTCTTATGTAGCAACTGCTTTGCTGCCTTGCGCGCCATGTACGACGTCCCAAGGCCCTCTTCGGTGAGGATGCGGCGCTCCTTGATGCCGACACGCGTCATAATCCACTCATCGTTGGTGTCTACCATCCGCGACAGCTCGTCGTTGTTAAGGACGTAGTCGGGAACGTAGCCTCCGATACCTGTGATTACCGCGTTGATCTTCTCCATTATTCAGCCACTTCTTCCTTAACTACAGCCACCTTTCCACGGTAGTAGCCACAAGTGGGGCATACATGGTGGTATACGTAGTAAGCTCCGCAGTTGGGGCATACTGCCAATGTAGGCGCTACTGCATTGTCATGGGTTCTTCTTTTGCGTGTACGAGTCTTTGACTGTCTTCTTTTAGGATGTGCCATTTTCTTTTAATCTTTAATTATTGTTTTTAATTTCTCTAATCCGCTCCACCGTGGGTCCACGGCCTGAGAGCCTTCCGCATCGTCGGCCATGCCGGCAGAGTGCTCGCTGAGAGCCTCCATCATGGCGACATTGCACTGGCCGTCGGCATGGACGTGCTTGATGGGGATGCCTAAGGCTATGAATTCGTAGATGTACCACGCCACATCAAGCACACCGTCATCCTCGGGCACTGTAACGAGGTCTTCATCATCGGAATATTCATCTCCAAGCCTGGCTGTCAACTGGCCATCGGCAGCCACAGGCTGGCGCATATCGTCAAGGCAACGGTCGCAAGCGACTGTCACCTCAGCGTCTATATGAAAGCGAAGCTCGAAGTAACCACCGGCAACTTTCCTCACAGTAAGGCTGACATCGGCATCGCCACGCCTTACCTCGGGGGCGTCTATAGCCTCGAAGTAGCTGTCACTGAGGCGATAAGTGAACGTTGTAACGTCATCACTCAGCCCTTTAAGGTCTATCTTCAATGATTCCAAACTGCACATTTGCCTGCTTCCTTTTAACAATTGCACCCACCGCACACGCCTACGGCTATCCTTCCCGGCGCATGCGGGCACAATGTTTCGGGCTGCAAAGTTACGAATTATTTTTCATATCTGCCAATTATATTGCTTTTTTTTGCATTGCACGGCTGCTCTTTAATGAAAAACATTGATAATCAATCAAAAGCGGCTACGCACAATGCTACTGGCCATAAATGCCTGCCCTATTATGCACGAGCCTGGCATCAGGCCGCCAAAGGCCCCGTTTGGCATTAACTCGGTATGGGCATTGCAACGTCAGCCCACCGCGCGGCTCACACCCATGCGCCATGTTACGGTTTGCCAGCCATCTCAGCGTAAGAGCAGGGCTGTTGCGCAGGGGCAAGGGCTATGCTTTCCGCAATTCGATGCGGAACACCGTTCCCCGGCCCACCTCAGAGCTTTTCACAAAGATCTTGCCTTTGTGATACTCCTCGACAATTCTCTTTGCCAGCGACAATCCCAAGCCCCAGCCCCGTTTCTTGGTTGTGAAACCGGGGGTAAAAACGCTCTTCAGGTCTTTCTTCCTTATGCCCTTGCCTGTGTCATGCACTTCAACGACAACCCTTCCCGGCTCATCGAGCAAGCGTATGAGTATTGTGCCGCTACCCTCCATGGCGTCGACGGCGTTCTTGCAAAGGTTCTCTATCACCCACTCAAACAGCGACGAGCTCATCTTCACGACCACGTCATGGCCTGGGAATTCCTTTTTTATAAGCACGCGCGACGATGTGCGGCGCCCCATGTAGTCGACGACATGCTCCAGCACTTCGTTCATCGAACAGTCAACGGGCTCGGGCAACGACCCTATTTTCGAGAAACGGTCGGCAATAAGCTCCAGTCTCTTGACGTCTTTGTCCATCTCCGGTATCAAGTCGTCATCGGGATAGTTCTCTTTCAACACCTCCACCCACGCCATGAGGCTTGAAATGGGAGTTCCAAGCTGGTGGGCCGTCTCCTTTGACAAGCCTACCCACACCTTGTTCTGCTCTGCACGCTTCGATGAAAGCAATGCAAAAATAGCCACAACGACAAAAATCAGAACCACCCCAAGCTGTATGTAGGGATACGACGAGAGGCGCTTGAGCATGTTGGATTCGTCGTAACACACGAGCTGGTAATCCGACTTGCCCGACGCCCCGCCGAAGTCAACCTTTATATATTTGCCGGAACGGTACATCTGATGGCCCAGGGCGGAGATGTAAGCCATGGAGTCGGCCTCATTCCTTGCATTGACCTTCACATTCCGGTAGTCGGTAACATTGCCACCGGCATCCATGACTATTACGGGAATGGTATTGTTTCCACGTATGACGCTAAGCACGAGAGTTAGGTCGGTGTTCTCGTCTGCATTGCTTAAGGCATGCAATGCCTGAGCCCACACTTCCATCTTATTGCGTTCTTCTTTTGACAAATCGTCTACAAGGATGTGCGACACAGACAGTGAAACCACAGCTATCACCACTGCAACTATAACCAATAGCATCCTTATTTGCCGTACACGGTCAGTCCACTGCATGTCGAATTTCTAAATTAATCATCAATACTAAGCTACTTTATGATTGCCGTCACTATTTACATAACGAGAAAAGCCGCAAAGATATTGCACAAAGAAGGAACAAAGGCAATGGCAACCGCTTGTAGGCAAAGGGCACAAAGCCTGCATATTGCCGTAATATTGGGCTTACGGCTTGCACGCAAGCGTAATTGCCGAACATGCGGCCTGTAAGCCGTATTACGTTTGCGAAGCAGAAAAAAGCGTTGGATGATGCAATATTACCGCAGAATTTACCTACCTTTGCGATAGGATGGAGGCAACTCTATCCGTCACATGCGAGAAAAAGAAGAAACGTTATGCACATCAAGCGCTGTGAGGCGAAGGGCATCTTCAAATAGAATGCCGAGATGGCATAGTTGGCTCACGTTTCCTGTAACAAACAAATGAATGCTCCGTAGAGAGCCTACAGGGGTTTTATGACGACGAGAATGAAACATTTATCAAGAATGCTCACTTTGCTCTTTGGCTCATTTGTGCTTATGGTCATGGCAGGATGCACAACTTCCAAGTCAGTTGTCTCTCAAGGTGCCGATTTGTCCAAATACAAATATGTAGCGCTCATAGACAATGACACGTACAGAATGCCCCCGGAACTCGTGCAATACCAGATACAGCTATACGACGCGGTGGAACGGTCGGGGCTGACACTGACAAATCAATACCGCATTGACAGACTGACACAAAGAGAGCAAGCTTCACTACTGATTGCAACACTCGGTGTCGACGTAAGCAAAGAAGAAACAGTAATCACGGTCAACTTCATAGATTTCGACACCAACCGACCCATGGTTTCATGCCGAGGTGCATACAGCACATTGGGCATAAACGAAGAGGCCGACATCAAGGGCGCCATCAAACGTGTAGGCGAACAGATTTCAAAAACGTTCAACCCCAATCGGCCATCTGATTCGAAAGTGAATTAGTTCTGTTGCCGGCTTCCTGCCGGCAACATTGCCCAGGCTTGGCCGGCCGCGCCATTTGCAAATGCAACAGACTGCATGCACGGCACCAAGTGAGGACAATGGCATTATTCAAGGAAATGTTTTAGGAGTTAAGGAGTTAGGAAGTAAAGGAGTCAAGACAATAGATTTCATACTCTTGGGAGTTCAGGAGTACAGACAATAGTTTAGGATATATTTTGGTGTCAAGGAGTTAGGGGGAGTAAAGGAGTCAGGACAATAGATTTCATACTCTTGGGAGTTCAGGAGTACAGGAGTACAGACAATAGTTTAGGATATATTTTGGTGTCAAGGAGTTAGGGGGAGTAAAGGAGTCAGGACAATAGATTTCATACTCTTGGGAGTTCAGGAGTACAGGAGTACAGACAATAGTTTAGGATATATTTTGGTGTTAAAGAGTTAGGGGGAGTAAAGGAGTTAAGACAATAGATTTCATACTCTTGGGAGTTCAGGAGTTCAGGAGTTCAGGAGTACAGACAATAGTTTAGGATATATTTTGGTGTTAAGGAGTTAGGGGGAGTAAAGGAGTTAAGACAATAGTTTTGGAAACATGGGTGTCCTAAGAGCATGGGGAACGTGTTGCAGGAAGGCAGCCTGTGCTATTGTCCTCTAACTCCATATAACTCCCCTAACTTCATTTAACTCCATAAATGCATCAGTCCTATCGGGCGCAGCTGCGGCGGCGTCCGCTACCTGCACGGCTGCCGGCGCAATGGAGCAATCCGGCCGTCGTGGCCGACCCCGGCAGACCTGTGGGATGGGATGCGCGGCCGGGGACGCAGGCGGGGATACAAAAAAATGCCGCCCGACCGGGGATGAAC
>OOBJ01000176.1_pt1 | contig 58084 bp, 56 predicted proteins | sample 1671331 | NCBI WGS metagenome assembly OOBJ01 (sample SAMN06348145, study PRJEB24527) | human gut metagenome | biome: human gut; feature: ankylosing spondylitis patient; material: feces | host: Homo sapiens | place: China | collected 2015-10 | reverse complement strand
GCTGGGTTCAGAACGTCGTGAGACAGTTCGGTCTCTATCTATCGTGGGCGTTGGAGTTTTGAGCGGTGCCGTCACTAGTACGAGAGGACCGTGATGGACAGACCTCCGGTTTGCCGGTTGTGCCGCCAGGTGCACCGCCGGGTAGCTGAGTCTGGAACGGATAAGCGCTGAAAGCATCTAAGTGCGAAGCCAGCCGCGAGATTAGAACTCCTTACAGGGTCGTCCGAGACGAGGACGTCGATAGGGCGCAGGTGTAAAGACGGTGACGTCAAAGCCGAGCGCTACTAATTGCCCGAAACTTTCCACGGGCTGATACTTTGAGTTTTCGGTCCCAGCGATGGGACGGTTGCGAGGAAATTGGACAAAGAGTTCGAGGTTTTGCTTGTGCGGTAAGTCAACCCAATACCGGCTTCCTGCCAGCGGCATGCGCGCCGCGTACGATGGCAGTAGAGTCAGGAACGATATCAATCAGGCGGTTATTGCGGTGGGGTCCCACCTCTTCCCATTCCGAACAGAGAAGTTAAGCCCACTTGCGCCGATGGTACTGCAATGCAATGCGGGAGAGTAGGTAGCCGCCCTTTTTCACGAAGAGCCTTGGTCACGACAGTGACTGAGGCTTTTTTCGTTGGTACATGTGTCATATTTGGGCAAAGAAGAAGAGTAACGTAACCATCCGAAACAAGCGTAACCATCCGAAGCAAGCAGCCTTTTCCATTTCTTCAATTCTGTTTACCTTTGTCCTCAAAAATAGTTATGTTCAATTTGAATGAGGACAACCGTATAGTTATGGTGCAGCATCTGACTGGTATGCGCATGGGAGTGATGTAACCATCCGAAACAAGCCGTATTGCTTTGAATAAAAAAACTCGCGAAGTTCTATTCGCGAGTTTTTCTGTAGTTCTAAGGAAGCATTTGTGTTATCTGTTCGGCCGTGGTGTCGTCGTGGAGCGACTGCAACACATGGGTGAGCCATTGAAGTGAATTGACACCTACGATTTCGCAGCTCTCTATCAGCGAATAGATGATGGCGTTGTCAACGGTTCCGCTATCGCTTTTGCTTAACAGGTAGTTCTTGCAGCCCATCACTGACGGACGCTGGTTGCGCTCCACGGAATTGTTGTCAATATGGTAACGGCTATCAAGAGCATAGCGACGCAGGCGGGGCCATAACTTATAGGCGTAGTCGAGTGCCTTGCTCACGGGGTCGGATGGGGTTCATTTCGTATGTTCGCTCTCCATCCATTTTTCTATGGCATCCATTATCGGCAATGCCTTGGCCTGACGCTCGGCGGCTATTTCCTCATACGTGGCTCCTTTCGCCTTCAGGTTTGCCTCGAGGTCATAGAGCAGCTCCAACCATTTTATTGCCCGCGCGGCCAGTTCGGGATGTGATGCCTGGGCGTCGGTGAATTTACGGCGCACGTGAGACATGCAACCCAGAAGGGTCACATTGTCCAGTAACTCAAAATAATCATATACGCCGTATCCGTCGGTCTGTATTGCACCACGGAAATCGCGCAGCTCAGCACGTGGGACTGTCCCCGCACGCGAACCGTTCACATAAAGGAAATAGAGGCCGTGGCTCTGCGGGCGGTTGTCGAGAAACTGCCACGCATATCCCTTCCGGCTCTTTCCTGGAGAGCCGGCTACGCGCCACGGGACCTCGTCTATCTGTAGATAATCGCTGTTACGGATGTCGTCGCGCAAAGCCTCGTAAACAAGTTCCTGTCTGGAGGCCTCGGCATACCCCCAGCCGTTCAGCGTGGAGGTGGGGAGTTTCAGTCCGAGGTCGGCATACTGCCTGACCTGTCGGTATTCGGGCAGATGGTATCGGTATTTGTTTATCACTATCTGCGCGAGCATGTCGGCGCCGAAATGGTTGCCGCCGATGACCGCATGAGGGGCCTTGCCTGGTATATGCGCGGATTTGGCGAATCCTTGTCGGGTTTCATGCGCAATAAGGGACGCTTTATGATTTCAACCCATACCTTGGCCGGTTCGCGATGGAGTATGCGGGAAACATCCTTGCCCATGGTATCGCACTCGCCTGCAGCCATACCTTCGGGCATCATGACGGTTGTGTGTTCCTCAAGTCCTGCGTAACGGTAGCTCAAGGGACGCGACGGAGTTCTCTTTGCGCGTGCCCAGCGTTTGCGGTTTTCGGCCTCTATCTCTTTGGCCATTGCCTCTATCTTGGCCGCCTTTTCGTCCATCGCCTCTATGATATGCGAGGATGGAAACGGCCCTGCTCCAAACGTTTGTAGTACATCACATAACCTCCACGTTCCCAATGGAGCTACTTCATGATCGTGCGAGACTTTACCACAAATATTTACACGTCACCATTAGCCGGTTCCAGACCCACTTTCCGGACCTGTCCACACATACCATTCACTTCGATGCGTTAGATATGCGTAACCATTCAAAGCAATACGGCTTGTTTCGGCTTGTTACCATATATATATCTGAAAACCTTTGTTTTAGTCAAAAAAAGAAAGTAATTTTGCAGTGATACGATATTTATTGTATATAGATTATGATTTATGATAGTAAGCGAGAATAGAATTGACGAAATAATAACAAGCGGCATTAATGAAGAGCTACGTAAAGTTATAGATGAATCTATAGTTCATTCAAATTGTTATGGTGTACCAAAAGATTTGCTTGAGTATAGATAACAGAAACAGTTTTATTAATATGAAGGGAATATATTGGAAAGGCATTAAGCAACGGATAGGGAAATTCCTGGATAAGGTGTACGACTGTATACTTATCTTTACAGACTGGTTGGGGTAGGCTCGCGAAGTAATGATTACGGTTTGTTGGTGTGTAGGAAAATGGTCGCGTATGCCTATAATCTGTTCAATACATTATCCACATCCTTGACTTTATTCTTACGTGACGTTTTGTAGATATTGTATCTCAAGTAGATAGAACAGAAGCGCGAGTCCACATTGTTCTTTTGTTTGTTGTTTATGTTGTAGTACCTGACTTCCCAATCTAAGTACTCTTTACGGAACAAGTCATGACAGGCTATATTCAGCTGTAATCTCTTGTCCAGGAAACTGAAGGTAATGCCAGCGCTGGCGCACAATGACGGGTATTGTCTGCAAACAGCGTCTTCTGTCTTGCTTGTATAATTCATCTTCAGATAGAAGTTTACATTCTCCTCTATGCGGTAGTTGTAATTTGCTGATACATAGATAGACATTATAATTTCCGTCGTATTAATAATCCAACTTATTTGCTTTATCTTTATTAGAGGTTTTGACAGCCTGGTCATCATTCGAAGACTTGTAAATGTAGTCAAGATTCAGTTCCAAATGACCATCTTTCGTCAGAGGGAGATTGTAGAATAGATTCAACAGATTGTTCTTTATAGTATGATGCTATCTATTATGCCCAGACTATTGTATGATCCTTTGCAGCATGCCTGTTTGGGATGTTTTGGCAACCAAGGATGCAGGTTGTTTGATGTCGGCCTGGCCGATTTTCCTCATGCTGTTTGCCCGTCCATATCCCTGTGGATAGTTGTTGTCAGGAGCGTGATTATTTCTGCATTTGCGGTTACCTCTGATGTGCTGTTTTTTCCTTCTGAGCATCAAAAAGTATGCAGAAGTTGTGTGTAATATTCAAAAAAGCCGTATCTTTGCCCTTGGTGATTATCACCAGCAATCTGTTGTCTCATCGTGCTTCGCTCTGCATATCTTATTCAGGCGGCAGGGTTGGGGATGCGTCCATTAACTTAATAACTGAAATAAATAGGAATATGAAAACGTTTGCTAACATTGTATGGTTGTTGTGTGGCGGCCTTGAGGCAGCCTTTGGCTATTTTACGGGTAGTCTGGCTTTGGCCATTACTATCATTGGCATCCCTTTCGCGATGCAGACGTACAAACTTGGGCTGCTCTGCCTTTGGCCGTTTGGTGCCAGAGTCATTCCCACGGAAAGCCCCACAGGTTGCCTCCGCGTTTTTATGAATTTCATTTGGTTCATGTGTGGAGGTATCTTTGCCTGGCTAATGCACGCAATTTTCGGATTGTTCCTTTATATTACCATTATTGGCATCCCTTGGGGCAAGCAGCATTTCAAGATGGCTGGGCTGGCGCTTGCGCCGTTTGGCAAAGACGTTGAACTTGATTATTAAGGGTTTGTTGCCCGTCAAATACCATTTAGGGCTGAATTCCATACGTGGAATCCAGCCCTAAACTGGTTTCATCTCCATCGCCTTACCCGGCATCAGCCCCTTCATCCACGCCTCATATACCGCATACGTAGTTGTGTGCCAAAACAGCCAACTCGAAGAGCAGGATGAGCGAGATGACGAGTCGCTTGTGCAGCAGATGCTCTATTTTCTGATATGTTTGATGCAGACAGGCAGTGCCTCTCGCCATGTCGGCAACCAGCAGGATGGGGAATATGATGATGCCTACCATGCATATTACCACATTGGGATTCATCCTGATGGCGTCTGCCCAGTGGCCGTGTATCACCAGCAGCGTGGCACGGGTCATGCCGCAGCCCGGGCACGGGATGTGGTAGATTAATTTTGAGGGGCAAACGACCAAGCCGCTTTGCCCCTCAGTGCAGTATGCCACCATCACCCATGCACATGCGATGGCGTAGATGATGGTCGACAGGATATAGAATTTCTTATAAGAGCAGAGGTTCGAGCTTTTTGAGGTTTTCATTACGAGTAGCCCCTAAAATCAAAAACCAATCGATGATAGCCCAGATTCCGATTCCGCCGCAAGTAAGCAGCTTGCCTACTCCCAAGCCGATATGACCGATATAGAAGCGGTCAATGCCGTAACATCCCAGGAAGATGGACAAGACGAGGGCGACCGTGGGACTCTTGAATTGCAGGCTGCTGATTGGCACCCACCTGGAGTCGTCCAGCTCGAGCAGCCTGGTACGAATAAAGGAAATCTTCTCTTCGGAAAAATACTTGCCATTGGCCATGATAAACATGTCTACTTTTTGTGCATCCATAATGGTTTGTGTTAATTATAATTCATTTGTTATTTTCTGCCGTAAAGTTAATACTTTTTTTAGCAATCAGGGAGCGATTTGTTCAAAAAGTGACGCTCTTGGTAGGAAAAAACAACTTTTTCGGAGCCGTCTGCATCGATTCCGTAACTGAACTCCATCCCTTGATGACCGCCGTGGGTAGTCCTGTCATAGACTCCGTTTACTCCACGGTCACACTCTTTGCCAGGTTTCTTGGCATATCCACATCCAGACCTTTGTCCACCGCCACGTAGTAGGCGAGGAGCTGCAGCGGAACCACGCTCAGCAGCGGTATCAGTGCATTCTGGGTCTTGGGGATTTCTATCTCGTTGTCGGCGATGTTCTTCACCAGCTCGTCGCCTTCGGTGACGATTGCGAGGATGCGGCCGTTTCTTGATTTCACTTCCTGCATGTTAGAGATTATCTTCTCATAGAGCTGGTGGTGGGTGGCGATGAAGACGATGGGCATATCCTGGTCTACCAGGGCGATAGGGCCGTGTTTCATCTCGGCGGCGGGGTAACCTTCAGCATGGATATAGCTGATTTCCTTCAGCTTCAATGCGCCCTCCAGAGCCACCGGGAAGTTCATGCCACGTCCCAGGTAGAGGAAGTTGTGGGCGTAGGTAAACATCAGAGCCAGCGACTTTATCATCGGCGCCTGCTCCAGCACCTTCTCCATCTTCTGCGGTATCTCCGAGAGTTCCTCTATCATCTCATGGTAGTCGGCGTCGTCGAGCGTGCCTTGCTCGTGTCCCAGAGCCAGTGCGAGCAGCGTGAGCACGGTCACCTGCCCCGTAAAAGCCTTGGTGCTTGCCACGCCTATCTCCGGGCCCACATGGATGTAGACGCCTGTGTCGGTCTCGCGGGCTATAGACGACCCCACTGCATTGACGATGCCGAAAATCAGAGCCCCCTTCTCCTTGGCCAGTTTTATGGCTGCCAGCGTGTCGGCGGTCTCGCCGCTCTGGCTGATGGCTATCACCACATCTTCGGGTTCTATCACGGGGTCCACGTATCTGAACTCGCTGGCGTAAGCCACCTCCACGCGCTTGCGACACATCTTCTCGATGAGTTGCTTGCCTATGAGTCCGGCATGCCAGCTCGTTCCGCAGGCTACGATGATGATGTGTTTGGCGTTTACCAGCTGGTCGCGATAGTCTCTGAGCGCCGAGAGCACGATATGGTTGTTTTCCGGATGCTCCTTGTCCACGATGAGCCTGCCGCTCATACAGTCCTTCAGGCAGTTGGGCTGGTCATAGATTTCCTTCAGCATGTAGTGGTCAAAGCCGCCCTTGCTGAGTTTGCTGATGTCCAGGTCCACGGTCTTGATGGTATAGCTGCACGAGGCATGTTCGAGGTTGATGATGTTCAGTTCCTCTCCCACTCTGATGTCGGCTATTTCTCCATCCTCGAGATACACCACCTTGTTGGTGTGCTCCACGATGGGGGTGGCGTCACTGGCGATATAGAAGTCCTTGTTGTCTTTGCCCACGCCCACCACCAGCGGACTTGACTGTCGGGCAGCCACGATATGCCCTGGGTCCTTCTTTTCCATCACGGTTATGGCGTAGGCGCCGATGGCATCGTTCAGCGCCTGACATACGGCAGAGACCAAATCCTTGCCGTTCTGCTGGTAGTAATGGTCGATGAGTTGCACCAGCACCTCGGTATCTGTAGAGCTCTTGAACGTATAGCCCTTGTCTGCGAGTTGCTCTTTCAGCACCTGGTAGTTCTCGATGATGCCGTTATGCACCAACGCCAGCTCTCCACTCATGCTCACATGGGGGTGGGCATTGGCTGCCGACGGCTCTCCATGGGTTGCCCAGCGCGTGTGGGCTATACCTATGTGGCCGCTGCAGTCCTTGTCGGCTGCCAATGCTTCCAGATTACTTACTTTTCCTTTAGTCTTATACACATTGAGGTTATCTTGATTGCCAATCAGCGCCACTCCCGCGCTGTCGTATCCACGATACTCCAGTCTCTTCAAGCCCTCGATGAGGACGGGGTAGGCGTCAGACTGACCTATATATCCTACTATTCCACACATGTTTCTACTTGTTATAATTATTATTGGTCCTTCTATGGTCATCGTTCTCGTTGTCACCCGTTAAGCCAAGTGACACTCACGTCGAGATGTCAACTTGCCCTAATCTCATTATCTTCCGCTGTCAGCTTGTTCATATTGGATAAAAGTTTATTTGGTCTACGAATACTGGTTGTATGCAGATTATTGTACCCTGTATCATCTGCTTTGCCACGGCCTTTTGCCACGGCTCAGCCGATGTCTTCACTTTTTTCGGCTGTAAAGGTAATACTTTTTTGACAATAATGAAGAGATTTGTAGCAAAAATGAAGAAAAAATAGAAAATAGTTAGCGTTTAGCTGATAATGCTTACGAAGTGGTAGTATATGAACAATGGTTGACAAGGCCACTATGGCGACCTTGCCAACCATTGATATAAGTGTTTTCACCGTCATTGTCGGCTCGTATCGTTTGATGCGGGAGCGCGTGCCTTACGATGCGCGCTTCCGTGTCGTTTGATACGTGTCCACGTGCCTATTGATACGAGCCGCCAATGATGGTTGCAGCCTCGGCAGATGTGGTCATTTCCATCAGCCGCCGTCACTGGCACACTCCGCTTCGCGGTCAGCGCTTTTGCAGAGGTACCCTCCACGTTTGCAGAGGTACCCTCCACGCTTGCAGAGGTACCCTCCACGCTTGCAGAGGTATGCTCCACGCTTGTAGAGGTACCCTCCATGTTTGCAGAGGTATGCTCCACGCTCGCAGAGGTGGTCAGCAGTCTGGCTTTTGCCCGTTGCTATTCCGAGCACATGGTCACCTCTATGCGGTGGTTCTGCTTCAGGAGTGTCTGCGCCATCTGCTGCACATCGTGGGCCGTGATGCTGTCTACCATCTGGCAGTAGCCCGTGTCAAAGTCGGCCTCGTCGTCTATCTGGTGCCAGATGATGTAGCTCCAGTAGTCGTTGGTCATGGCGTTCTGCGCATACTGCTTCTTCAGATACTGCTTTACCTTGTCCATCGACGATGCTATGGGCCCGTCGGTGGCCATGTGCTGCAGCTGGCGGTACACGATAGGGTTGAGTTCGTCATAGCGGGTGGGGTCGGTCTTATAGCTTATGCGCAGCAGGGCGTTGGGCTCTTCGTCCTTGTCCAGCTCAAAGCTCACGCCGATGCCATAGGTGCCTCCCTTGTCCTCGCGCACCGAGTCGGTATAGGCTATCTGCAGACAGCGCTGCATGATGTCGAGCGTCAGGTCGGCACGGGGCGAGAAGTCTATGTCTGCTGTGTACATGATGTTGACCTGGGTCACCGGCGTAGCCATCTTGCGGCCAAACTTCACCACCTTGTTTTCCTTCACCATGCGGGGCAGACGGCTCTTGTCGGCCTTCTCGCCCTTGTGGGTGGCGGGCAGCGCTGCCAGATAGCGGCAGAGCAGCGGGCGCAGACTGTCTATGCTCACGTTGCCTATGATGACCGTCTTGAACGCCGACGCGTCGGCAAACCGCTCACGATATATCTCCATGATGCGGCCATAGTCGGCGCGGTCTACCATCTGCCGTGTGGCAGGCGCCGTGCGCAGGTTGTTGCCATAGAGCACCGCGCTCAGACTGTCGTTGTAAACCACCTTCGGACTGGCACTGCGGTTGGTCAGAAACGACCGCGTGCGGTTTCTCAGTCCTTCAAATGCCACCGAGTCGCGTCTTGGAGCTGTGAAGTAGAGATAGGTGAGTTGCAGCATCGTCTCCAGGTCTTTCACCGACGATGTCGCCGTGATGCGCTGTGACGACTGGCCTATCGCGGGTGCCACCTTCACCGACTTGCCCGTAAGCGCCTTGCGCAGTTGGGTGCTTGTCATGCTGCCCACGCCACCTTCGGTGATGGCACTTGCCAAGAGCGCGAAGTTGGGGATGTCGGCGTCGGGGTAGAGCGATGTTCCGCCTTCGCCCTTGACGGTCATGGTCACCACGTCGGCCTGATAGTCGGTGGGCTTGACATACACCTCCATCCCGTTGCTCAGCGTGAGCCGCGTCATGCCCCACTTGCCCGTAGCCTCTTCCTTCACTATTGTGCCCGGAGTGGGCATCTTGTCCATGATGGCTGTCGCGGTGTGGGCGTCTACGTGGGCGTCATACTGCCGGCGCTGCGCCTCGGCGATGGTCTCTTCTATCTCTGCCTCGGAGGGCAGCTGCACCTCCTTGCGGTCGGGGCCGTAGAGCACGAAGACCTGGTTGCGGTCGGTAATGATGGTGCCGATATGGCTGTTTATGTCCTTGAGGGTCACCTCTTGGTCCATCTTCTGCTTCAACTCATAACTGTAGGCGGGCGAGAGTATCGGTTCGCCGTCGAGAAAGTTGTTTACACACTGCTTGACCAGACTGCTGTTGCGGCGGTCGCCCTCCATCTTCATGCGCCGTTGGGCTGCGTTGAGATAGATGGCCTTTGCCCTTGCCAGTTCGTCGGCAGTAAATCCGTGCTGGCGCACTCTCTCCACCTCAGCCACAGCCGCTGCGATGCCACCCAGTATGTTGTCCTGCTTGCAGCTTATGCTGAGGCTGAAGGCGTCGCTGGTGCCCGATACGAAGAACATTCCGTCGCGCACTGTGCTGCTCATATAGGGCGGGTTGGCGGTCTCCTTGCCCTTGTCTGCCAGTCGGCTGTTGAGCATGCTGACGATGAGCCCCTCCATATATCCGTCGCGCTGATAGTCCATGGTGGTCTTCTCTGCGCGGGGCGTCGCTGCGCGCTTCATGTAGAGATGTCCCAGCGCGATGGGCTGCTCGCGGTCTTTCTCTATCGCCACTATCATGCGGTCGCTGCTGTTTACGGGGTAGTAGATGCGCTCTGCCGGGTTCTTGGCGGCGGGAATTTTGCCAAAGAGCCGTTTGATTTTGGCTTCCATGCGGTCTACATCTATGTCGCCCACCACAATCACCGCCTGGAGGTCGGGCCTGTACCACTTGTCATAATAGTCGCGCAGGTCCTGATAGGGAAAATTGCTGACGATGTCCATATTGCCTATAGGCATGCAGTCCTCGTACTTGGAGCCGCGGTATATCTTGGGCATCACGCGCTCCATGAGCCGCTGCATCGCCATGCCCGAGCGCCGGTTGCGCCACTCTTCGCGTATCACGCCACGCTCCTTGTCTATCTCCTTGTCCTCGAGCAGTATGTAGTGGCTCCAGTCGTTGAGCACCAGCAGACAAGAGTCTACGATGCCCTCACGGCCGATGGGGGCAGCCCCTATGTGGTAGACGGTCTGGTCTACCGAGGTGTAGGCATTGAGATTGGCTCCGAATTTCACACCTATAGACTCGCACCATGGCACTATGCCCAGCCGTTTGCCCTTGCCGGGGAAGTGCTTGGTACCATTAAACGCCATGTGCTCCAGAAAATGAGCCAGACCACGCTGGCGGGGTTCCTCGAGAATGCTGCCCACCCGCTGGGCGATATAGAAATCGGCCAGTCCGGGCTCCTTGGCGTTGTGGCGTATGTAGTAGGTGAGTCCGTTCTTCAACTTACCCGTGCGCACGGCATCGTCCTGCTTCACCGTCTGTGCCGACAGCGCGGCAGGGAGCATGAGGGTGATGGCCAGGAGTGATAACAGTTGTCTCTTCATGGCGGGTCGTGGTTAGGGGATGGTCACTTTCTTGTTGCCGATGACATAGACGCCCTGGGCGAGTCCGCCTACCGCCTTGTCATAACTCTGGGCACTCTTTACCAGCCGTCCGTCGAGCGTGTAGACATCTGTCTTGCCCTTCTGGCTCTCGGCGGTGGTCGTGCCGATGCCTACCGATGTGCCAGCCAGTTTGTAGCTGTAGTATATCATCGCCCAGTTCTTGTTGCCGGTGTATGAGTAATCGGTGCCATAGAGCGTCGCGGTGTTTTTGCCTCGGTTGGCCACTACCATGTTCTCACCGTCTATGATTGGAGTGCATGCAGCAGCCACTATACCATACTTGCACAGCGTGATGGCGGTACCCAGTGAGAGTGTGGCGGCATCTACAGGCACCAGCAGAGCACCACCGGTCATGTCATAGCCGAAGGCATACATCGTGGAGCCGTTGAGATAGACGCCATAGAACTTGCCTATGCCGCCATCCAGGCGTATGGCGCTCTTGACCACCTCGCCTGTGGCTGGGTCCATCTTGAGGATGTAGCCCTTGTGCTGTCCCTTGCTGTTCTCGTAGAGTCCGGTGAGTCCACCCATAGACGAACCGGTGAAGTATACATATCCGTCTATCCACTGGCAGCCGTTGTTATGTATGGTCTTCTTGCTGCCCACGGGGGTGATGGTCTTGACATAGCCCACGCTGAGGTCGGCAGCGCTGACCGATGCCAGCAGGAGGTTCTCGCAGTCGTTGGTGACGCTTACAGCCTTGCCGCCCAGTGTCAGTTCGTTGCCTGCCTTACCCTTTATGCGTCCGTTGAAGTAGAGGTTGCCGTTGGCATAGACCACCTTGTCCAGGAACGCGCTGGCGGCGATGCCCTCTGCGGTAAGGCTCTTGACAAAGTAGCCGTCCTTGTCTAACTTGGCAAGGAAAAGGTCGCCCACCACACCCTGAGAGTCACCATCCCATTCGGTAGTGTTCTTTGCGGTGAGTGTCTCTACGGTTCCGTCGGTCTTCTTCAGATACATCTCGGTGCGGAAGTTACCGGTGAGATAGATGCCACCATCCTCGTCGACAGCCACGCCATAGACCGACATGTTGTCCTTGGTGAATCCCTTCTTGCGCTTCTCTACCTTGCCCGCGATGAGGCGCGACCACTCCAGGCTGCCGTTCTCGGCTATCTTGAGCACCAGGTAGCGGTACTCGCCGCTGACATTGCCCATGTCCTTGATGGTGGTCACATGGCCCGTGGGGTCTACATATTCTACCAGGTTGTCATAGCCAGCCTCTGCCACCCATGCGCGGGTCTTGAGCACAGCCAGCAGTCCACCGTCCTTGGTAGAGACGATGTGCGACTTGTCGTGCGCGATGTCGCCTTTGCGCGTATAGGCGTTCCAGACGATAGATCCGGCGTTGCTCACCTTCTGCAGAAACATGTTGCCATTTTTGCTGGTGCCCGTGTAAGGACTACCCACGATGGCGGCGCCGTCGGCGCCAGTGACCTGTTCGCCGTCAAACCAGAGGTTGACCTGTGAGGCCCCGGAGTTGGTGCCCCATGTGGTAGCCACATAGTAGTCGCCGCCCGAGGCTTTGACCATACCGATGATGTTGTCGCCAGCCGATGTGGCGCCGTCTACGGTGTGTGCCCAGTTGAAGGTCACTGCAGGCTGGGTCTCTGCCCGCGATGCGGTGGCGAGCATGAAACATGCTGCCAGAAAGAGTGTAATTTTCTTCATACTTGTTTGTGATTTGGTTATTATTGTCTTCATTGTCATTGTCATTCCGTTAGAAATATATGCCCGCAGCCAGGGTCAGGCCCATGCCGTGAGCGGTCAGCGCATAGCGGCTGTAGCGCCAGTCGGCGCGCACAAAGGGGTGGAAGCGCGGGCTGGCCTTGTAGGAGGTCTCGATGGCGGCGCCGGTAGACCAGGCGGGGTGGGCGAGGGTCTCATAGGCATGCATCACCGGCGTAGCCATGGTGCCCTCGATGTGGTCGGCGTGGGCGTCGGTATGCCATGTCCGCGAGGCGGTGGCCTGGAGGCGAGTAAGCATGTGGCGAGACTCTACCGCGGCAGTGAGCGTCAGTGCCGACTGCCATGACCTAACCCGCAACTGCCGATAAGGTTCGGCATATTCCTCATGGTAGTCGCAGTAGGCGGTACCCGCCTGCAGCGCCCAGTAGCCCCGGCGGCAGGCTATGGGCAGCGCGTGCTGCCAGAGCGCGTCGGCACCTATGCGCAGGGTGGTGAGGCGGTACATCTCGGCAATGGCTATCTGCGGGTAGATATTATCCTGAGCCGTGCCGAAGATGTGCTCGAAGCCCTGGCGCCGCTGCCACTCCTCGCTGAGCCGCAAGCCCAACGTGTGGCGCCCCACTGTCGACAGCCATCCAGCCGTGGCGTCCTGCCGATGCAGCCGCAGCGTGGCGAGAGGCAGCTGGTTGAGCGAAGAGATAATCTTCTCAATCTCTGTAAACTCATAGCCCGCCTGGGCGAAGGCACCACGCTGGCTGTCGCGTCGCTGGCGGTAGCTGAGCATGCCCCCTAAAGAGTGGCCTTGGTAGTAGGTAGAGGTGTTGGCTCCCCTGAAACGGTAGTAGTCGTTGCCCATGCCCGTGAGGTGATAAATGGTGGGCATGCTCACCTCGTTGTAGAGCTTCACCTCGTTGGTCTGCTTGTAGCGTCGGGCGCTCACAGCCATGCCCATGACGCCGGTGCCCACCTGGGTCGAGACGCCCACCCGAGCCATCAGGTTGCCCGAGAGGTTCTTGGGGCGTGGGTCGCGGGTGCGGAACTCCATCCGGGCGGTGTATTCGCCCTCGGCAGCGATGTTCCATCGGCCCAAAGGATAGGAGAAACCACCCATAAAGTGGTAATACTCACCATGCGTGTTGCCTCCCACGGTGTCGGCCATCAGGTAGGGGTAGAGCAGCTGGTAGTCTGTGGTCTCGCTGAAGCGTACGTTGCGCGTGGTGCCGTTGCGGTAAGCCGCATTGCCCCACAGCGTGGCTTTGCCCTTGTGCAGATAGGCGTCGATGCTGCCGTAACCCGTGCTGCTGCCCGTGCCGTCTTCGAGTCGCGCGGGGCGTGAAGCCTTGCTGTAGTCCATGCCTGCCTGCAGCCTGTTGATAGAGGCGCTGTAGCGGTAGCTCTGCATGGCTGGGTTGAGGTAGAGCGCGGCACCGAAATCGGCCGACGGCATCTGCGTCTGCCACATACGTGCCGACAGCGAGGTGTGGGAGCTGTCATTCTGCTGCGCCGTGAGGGTGGCGGGCGCTGCCATGAGCATGGCTGTGGCAAGAAGCACCGTCATTGAGGTGGTAGAGGTATCGTGTTTCATCTTCTACTGCTTGGGAGTTATGCCATCATAGGTCACAGTGTTCGCCTTGGTACCGGCGGCGTCGATGGCGGTATGCTGCAGCTCGACGATAGAGGGTATGCACTCGGTGTTGAAGTCCTCGGTCGAGTTGTTGGTGTCCAGCAGGTGCATGGTGCCGTCGGCGTTGAGATACTGGAGCTTCCGGCGCACGCTGCGGAAGTATCGGGTCTCATCCTTGTCAATCTTGCCGCAGTGGGTCCAGCCTGCGTCGACCGACGGGGGCAGAATATTCCACAGGCGCTTGGCCTCGATGCTGCAGTTGACCCCGTCGACAATCCACGCGTTGGGCATCTTGTATGCATCCTGCTGCATGGGGAACGTGCCGGCAGGCAGATACATCGTATAATAATAGGTATACTTGTAGTCCTTAAGGTACTGCGCCTTGTCGATAGGAATACGCGCCAGGGCGTAGGAGGTAAATCCTCGGTTGTGCAACACGTAGAACGACTCGGTATAACAATACCACTTGTCGAGATTGGGCACCGTCTCGCTGTCGATGTCCATGTGTTCGGGGTGGGTGGAAACGTCGTACCACTCAAAGTCGGCGGCGCTCAGGTCAAAGGAGTTGGGGTTGGCGTTGCGGTGGTCTATGCCCGTGTCGCAGAGCAGCAGCGAGTGGCCAGGCTGCACGGGGTGGTCGGTACCGCTGCCGGGTATCACGTAGAGCGACCAGATGGTCATGGTGTCCTTGCGTATGTCGGGGGTGTACTCGAAATACTGGGTAGACTTGAACTTCGACTCGCAGAAAGCCAGTCCGTCGGCATAGAGCACGTGGTCGGTGTTGTTGTAAATCTTGATGTAGCTGTCGCCATAATACTGCAGTCCAGAACTGCGCAGCGTGCCGGCGAAGAATATCTCCTCGATGATGAAGTCGTCGTTGTCGGCCGACAGAAACGTCTCTATCTGCACCTGTCGGCTGCTCCCGGTAATCTGTACGTTCTCAGCCTTGCCGTTAAGTCGGCCTTTGGCCTGCGCCGTCTCGTCGTTGGCGTTGTGGGCGGTATAGGTGATGTCGGCAGAGTAGACCATATCGTAGAGCCCCTCGGCGAGGGTGATGCCCTCGGTCGACGACAGGGTGGTGATGACGCCGGTGGTGAGGTTGGTAATCTTTATCTGCTGGCTGGTGATTTGCATGCCGCTTATCCCCACGGGCGGCGTAACGGCAATCTGCGTGGCGGTGTGGCGGGTGCTGCCTGTCTCCAGGTCGGAGCATGCTGCCAGCACGCTCAGCGCCATGATGTAGAGTATAAGTCTTGTCTTCATATTCCTGTTTGCTGTTAGGGTTGTCTGTTATAGGCTCAAGCCCGCCTCGACTCCGAAGTAGGGCGAGGCATTGCGCCTGATGGTGCGCCCATTGGCGGTGTAGTCGGGCAGATAGTCCAATATCTTGTTGGCGAAGAACGACAGGCGCATCATGCGGCCTATCTCCTTGGTCACCTTCAGATTGACGATGGCCGACATGGGCACCGTGAACGGTCGGAATTGGTCGGCGTTGTAGTTGCGGTTGAGCTGGGAGAGTCGGGGGTCGTTGAGGCTCTCCGTGGTGTAGGGATGCAGTTGGCCGTCGCTGGCTGCGATGTAGGCCGTGGGCGTGCCGTTTTTCCACATCTGGCGGGTGCGTATCATCCACATGCACTGCACCGAGGTGGTGAATATCAGCCGCCACTCGGGTATCTGCGTATCAAAGGTCACATTGGTGTTGACGCGGTCGTTGAGCCTTCCGTCGTTCCAGTCGTAAAGCCCCACATACTGCTCGCGCACTGGCTGGTTGTCTATCACTGTGCTCACGGCGTCGAACATGGGTTGGCTGTTGGTGTAGAGCGTACGAAACCACGCTCCGGTGACATTGATACGGGTGCGCAGAGCATGGATGCGCTGCGAGGTGAAGGCCAGTTCTATGCCCTGCTTCACCAGTCGGCTGCCGTTGCCCGCCTTCTGATAGCCGTCAAGCACCTGCCGCTCTGTGTAGGGCAGCGAGTGATAGTCGCGGCCTGCCTGCATCTGGCTCACATCGTAAGCCCTGTAGGCATAGGAACCATAGATGGCGGCATATCTGAACCCGTCGTTCATCGTCTCCCTGAAATAGTCTATCGACAGCGTATTGTCGTGCCAGTCGAGGTCTACTCTCACCTCCCACTTGTGGTTGCGGGCGGGAGAAAGGTGGTAGTTGGTGGGGTCCTGGATGTAGGTGTGTACCACAAAACAGCTGTTCTGTGCCGGTGAAGACGCGTCGTAATACGCCAGAGATATGAAATTGCTGTAGTAACGGTCGGGGTAAAGATAGTTGAGGGTAGGCATCTTGGTGGTGATGCCATATCCGGCGTTGAGGGAGATGGTCATAGGTTCGCCGCCCACCGTCAGCTTGGGCAGATGCCAGCCCATATTGATGCGCGGGTCGGCATATATGCGTCCGCTCATGTCGTATCGGCTGGCCAGCCCAGGCATCATTGCCAGTCGCAGTCCTGCCATGAGGTCTATGGTGCTCCTACCCAGGCTCCAGCGCATCTGCTCTTCGCCGAAGGCAGACAGGTTCTGCAGCGAAGGGATGTCCTTGTATCGGCGCGGGCGTGAACTCCATCCCGTGACGCTCAGCGGGCGGTGCATGTCGTAGACCTGTCCGCGCCCGAAGTTCTTGGCGATGTCCCAGTTGAGGCCCAACTTGAGGGTGTGGGTGGCTCTGCCGGTCTTGAAGCCCATCACCCCTTTGGCCTTGACATACGCGCTGAACGGTTTGCCGTCGCAGAGATAGTGGGCGACATACTCGGCAAAGACCGCCTGGGCTTCGTTCTCACCGTCGGTCCATGACAGCGGCACTATGCCATAACGCTGCGGAGCCACGAGGCGTGTCTGTCGGAGCCGATCGGTCTGAAGGCTCACCATAGAGTTGACTGCCACTTCGCTCCACACCGACTTGCGGGGTTTCAGCATGAAATTGTTGGTCATCGCGATGCGGTTGTACGACGAGCGGTATTCGTCTATGTGTCCGTAGTTGAGGTCGGGGTCGGCCTTGGCATTGTCAAACGAGCCCTGATAGTCCAGCGCCGAGTTCCAACTCCATGAGTATGCCTTCCTATCGGCCTTGAGGGTGTATCTCAGTGACGCCGTCAGACGCTTGTAGTTCTCCAGGTTGTCAGTAGGGTCGGTCTTGGAGTCGAGGTAGCCTAAGTCCATGTTGAGAAGCGACGTTCCCCGCTGGTTGAGGTTGACTCCCTTGCCTGCCGAGAAGAGTTTGCTGTAGCCATCGGCCTTGAAGCGTACCGTCAGCGGCATGGCGCGTCGTATCTTGCGTATGCTGACCAGTCCGCTGGTCAGGTTGCCATACTCTGCAGAGGGTATTCCACGCATCACCTCTACGCTCTCGATGTCGTCGGTGGAGATGGCGCGCATGTCTACGCCACTGTTGGTGATGTTGCGGCTGCCCTCTGCCGATGACGACGAGGAGGAAGACTGCGTGCCGCCCAAGGGCGAGTATTGGAGGTTGGCATCGGTCATCAGCGGCACGCCGTCGATGACAAACTGGGTGCCCAGTGAGGTGATGGAGTAGTTGTTGTTTCTCGTCTCCGAACCATAGGCGCCCATCGTGCCGGTCTCGCGCAGCATGATGAGATTGGCCTGACCCATATTGGGGTCCTTGGCATATCCGCCGGGCAACAGCTCCATCAGGTCGGCTATGCTGTTGGGTTGGAGATGTCTCATGGCGTCGCGGCCTATAACCGACGACGTGGTCTGGCCCTGTCCGGTGCGCGCCGTCACAACCACCTCGCCCAGGGTGCTTATGTCCTCGGTCATCCTGTAGACTCCCTGTCGGGTGGCGGTCACGGTGAGCGTCTTATACCTTAAAATGGTGATGCGTATCTTCGTGCCCACCACCCGCTGGGGAAGTTCAAACCGTCCGTTGGCGTCGGTGATGGTCTGCCATTTGCCCTGCGCCACGGCGCTCACCACTGCCCCAGCCAAGGGGTCGCCCGAGCGGCTGTCGATGACGACCGACGCTACATTCTGCGCCCATGTCAGGGTGGCGCACATCATCCATAATAGCAGCGTGGAGTATATTCTCATGCTTGTCTTAACATCTAATAATTAACCAGATGCAAAGTTATTGCAATCAGCATGCTGCGGCAATACCCAAAAATAGGTATTTTCATCGCCTCGTCCATCGTGCTGGGAAGCAGGGGTATCAGGTCGGTCGGTGTGACCATTAAGCAAGCAAGAGAATATGGATAGGAATGGCGACTTTTTATAAAACATTTGGTAACTATATACTTTTAACCCCCGAAAGGTATATAGTCCACATTGTACGGATAGTCAAATCAATTCCTAATAATGTCTTTCTCGTATTGTCTCTCTTTTATTCTATTTCAATCAGTATTGCCGTATGGTTGTCATCACATTGCTTTCGGCTGATGCTGTCAAACTCATCGAGAATTTCTTCCAATGGCTTGTCGTCAAACATCCCTGCTTGCAGAATGTCGGATGCCATGCTTTTGTACAAACCATCAGAACAGAGTAAGAACCTGTCTCCTTTTTTGAATGGTGAACTGCCTGATGTTGGGAACAACGACTTCGGGTGGTAGCTAAAGAAACAGCGTGACACAATTTCCCACCCGAAGTCGATACGTACATGAATTTCAGTTTGGTAAAGCAACCCTCACTTTGTCTTTGCAGATAGCAATGGCTGTCGCCCACATGTGCTATTGTCGCCTTGTCACCTTAAATGCTAACCATAGCCATCATTGAGCCCATTGCTACATAACTGAGGTCATAGGATTTCAGTTTGATGGCATTATAAGTCTTCTTGCCCACCAAGCGACTTTTGTCTCACAGTATATAGTGTCTGTATAATCCAACTAATATCTTGAAATGGCGTCGCAGACTTTCTCTCTTGCCACCTCGCCAAAGAAATGACCTCCCATGCTGTCACATACTATGCCCATGAAGCGATTGTGCTCAGGCTGTGGCAGATAGCGAATTTGTTCTCCAATTTTCAAAATCTTCAGGCATGTGGGCCTTAATGTATGCCAACTTGTAACAGAGCAATGCTCTATTCCTGAAGAATTTGCGATTGCTTAGAGATTTCGAGCGAGGTTCTATCTCATGAAGAACAATCTTTATTGCCATATTATAGATCTCTTTCTCCTCATCAGAAAGAGAAGCTATGTAATCAAGAATCTCTTCTTTCTGCTCTTTCCATAACAACATGCCATGCGTGTCGCCAAGAATTTCCTTTATTTTTGGAATCTCTGTAAATCTTGGATATGTGAAAGGCTTGATTGTCTCTATCTTGATGTAGGTGTAGATATAAGGATTGATTGCCAAACCATGACTCATGGCAATGGTAGCTGCCAACTCATCGAAGTTTTTCGGCTTAATCTGAAGGAGGTCATACTTATCCCAGTCAGATTCCATCATGAAGATGCCATCTGTATCTGCTCTCTGAAACAAATCGTATGTAGGTTGGTCATCCAAAGGCAGGTTGTCTAAGTTGATTTTGTCGGCAAAGAAGGCGAGCATTTGCTCCGCCTTATTTTCAGTCATTCTGTTCATGCTCTTGCTCTTTCAATAATTACGTATATCTTGCTGAATTTCACTATTGGACGACCGAGGTAGGTTGATGTGTTGTAACCATTTGCTTTTGTCCAGTCAACAACTGCATTACAAGCATCCTCTGGATAATACATCGTCAGGATTTTCTTGTCAATCAGCTCTCGCCAAGTGACAGGCATAGCCATTCTGTCTAATGATGGGATGCTTGCAATGTGCAAGGCAATAGCTGTGACACTTGTACAGAAGTCACCATTCTCAGGTGTTGGTAGAACTTGCAGGTCTTTCTTTACTCCATCAACCAAACTTTTCAAGTCGAGGATATCTTGTGTGAGGTCTAACTCCGCAATGAAGTTGATTTCTGCATCTGCAAGTTTATTGAAGAGGTCATTTTCCTCGCGCCCCATCATCTTAAGTCCAAAGTGGGTATGGAATCTCAATGATTCAACAGCATTCTTCTTAGCAAGTTCTTGCTTGCGGTTTTGATTCTTCTTTTCCGTCATATTGATTTTATTATAGATAATACTATATTCTACTATACGATAAGAAATTCTCAAAATCGGGTGTGGTGTCACTTTCTCTGCAATAATTCCGCAGTAGTTATGCACTTTTTTCGTAATTCTGCCGTTATTATTATAAATATGTATCAAATTCATAAAGCATGATAAGCAAAACATACCTTAGATACATTTGGTTGTTAGATACAATCAATAAAGCCCCGTTTCCCCTTACTTATGAAGATATAGTGAAGGTGTGGGAAAGTTCACCATATGCCTACATGGGAGGTTTACCTATTCGAACTTTCCATGAACATCGCAAAGGAATTGAAGAGATGTTCGGTGTCACTATAGCATGTGATAAATCTAAATGTACATACTACATCCAGAACAAAGATGTCTTGAATCAAAATCCTTATGCAGAACTATTGTTGCGAAAATATAGTGTGCCACAAGATTTTTCAACTTTCAGTATGATGCGCGACCGCATATTGCTGGAGGAAATTCCTCATGGTACGGCATACTTTGACGATGTCGTTGAATCTATGAGGACTAATACGGTACTTATCATTGACTATCAGCGTTATGAAGGTAGAAGAGAAACTCTCTCAATGCACCCTTATAGCATGAAGGTATATAACCGAAGGTGGTATATTCTTGGATATATCAAAGAGAAAAACAGTATAAGACATCTGGCATTAGAAAGGATCCTGGATTTACACACGACACCTATAAGGTTTGAGTTCCCCAAGGACTTTAACCCACGCAAATACTATGATAATGTAGTAGGAATCTATGTGGACGAGAACCTACCAGTAGTAGATCTAAAGATAAGGGTGTATGGCGTGCAGATGGAGTATATAAGAATGCTTCCGCTGCATAAGTCTCAAAGCGAAGGAAAATCTCGTTATGGGGAGTTTGCCGAGTTTACCTATAGAGTATGTCTCACACCTGAACTGAAGTCAAAAATACTTGCAATGGGACCAGATGTTGAAGTCTTGGAACCCCTTGAATATCGTAAAGAGATTATGTCCCAAATTGAATGCTCTTTGGCAAGATATACGAAAAAAGTTGAAGGAAATTAACTCGTTTCTGCGGAGTTCTTGCATGATTAGCCTCAAAAATCATTCTTTTTGCTTAGTTCATTCGTATATATATAATAGAGGCACATCGAAAAAATAAATATATGAACAAGAACATTACATTAAGAGACAGTCAATCTTTAGAGTCTATCATCAATGACGTTTCCAAGTTCCCACTGCTAACTGTAGAGCAAGAAGTTCAGCTTGCCAACCGCATCAAGAATGGCGATGAGGGAGCTGTTCAGGAACTGTACAACTGCAACTTGCGCTTTGTGGTCAGTGTTGCCAAGCAATATCTTAACAAAGGTCTTTCACTGGAAGAACTTATCAAAGCAGGCAACAAGGGTCTTGAAATGGCAGCACGCAAGTTCGATCCAACCAGAGGATTCAAGTTCATCGCTTACGCTGTTTGGCTTATTCGTCAATGTATCATAGCAGAGATTGAAAGGACAACAGGTGTCAAACCCAACACGAGGGAACATTATAAAAAAGAGGTAGAAAAAGGAATTTATTCGCTCTCTTTGAGAGAGGCCGACATACTCCGCAAGAGTTATGGAATGGGGGTGACTCAACAAACTCTTGATGAAATTGGCGAGGAAATGAATCTCACGAGTGAAAGAGTACGACAAATCAGAGAACGAGCAATCAGAAAACTAAGAAATAACAAGTAACCAGATATGGCAATTACATTCGATACACTAAAGGCAGATGCCAAGATATTTGCCGAGCTTAAGAAGAATCCATCATGGTGGGTTCGTTTTAAGAATGACCCTTCTCTGTACATAGAGATTCGTAAGGATAATCAAGTCAATGTGTATTCCGAGGGAGGTAGTATTGCTCGTATTCACTACTGTAGCAAGCACAAGAAGTTACAGGTTTTTACCCATCACAAATACCTTAACCGTCCTGCTCTATCAAAGAGTAATCTTTATATAGAATGTAGCGACGACATAGATAAACCTATCAAAAAGAATTCAGAAATACTTGTGTGTGATGACATTATACGCAGAGTAAAAGAATGCTACTCGCAAAAACATGCAGTTAATGGTGTCGTAGATAAAGAGAAATGGTCGGAGAAGTTTATTCAAGGTACCTTGGTAACACAATCAGCGGATGTCTATCTTGATTCTGAGTTTGCATACAATGATGCTACATCTCGAAATCGAATAGATCTTATTCGGTGTGATAATGGAGTTATCACGTTTGTAGAGTTAAAACGAATTGCAGATGGCAGAATGCTTCCCAAGACAGACGAATCGCCAGAGATTGTAGATCAGATGAATAGATACAAGGATTTCATAAACAAGTACTCTGTTCAACTTCTTGCATACTACCAGAAACTCTATGATATAAAGGCAAGCCTTGGATTACCAGTGCCTTCGGTTCGTCCAGCATCAATCAATCACACTCCTCATTTACTTATCTTTGATAACTTGACAAAAATTACAGAAAAAAAACAGATTCGTCGTGAACGTCTCATTGGCATTCTGAATAGAGAACATATAAACTTTAACATACAAACCGATTTATAAGGATGAACATAGTAATCACATGTATTGGTGAACTGTCTGAAGGGTTGCGAGAAGCCGCAATAAAGGCTCAGCGAGAACGTAGAAAGAGAGGAAATATCTACTCTCCCTATCTGACAGACGAGTGTGCTGAAGCTTTGAAAGATGAGTTAATGCTCACCATCTGGCCAATGGAGAATGGCTTTATATTTACGTTCGATGATTGCCAGGAATTTGTTGAAGTACCTGATTCAGAATATCCATTATCAGCGGAAAGAGCTAAATGGTATTTGAATAATATGAAGCCTTGGACACAGGAGATAGAGGATATGTGGTTTGAGGCACAAATCGACTAATTTGTATCGACTTATATAGTTCTAAAAAACAATGGAGATAAAAATACACAGAGGGCTTGACCAGATAGGCGGTTGCATAACCGAGATTTGGACTGATACATCCAGAGTCTTCATCGACTTTGGGCAGAACCTGCCTGGTAATGGAGAACCTTCTACGCCAGAAGAGGACGAGAAAATGGTTGAAAGCATATTTGCAAACAACCACAAAGACCATGAAGCCGTGTTCTATACCCATGGTCATGAGGATCACATTGGTTTAATGGATTACATCCCAGATGATGTACCTCAGTACATGAGCGAGGGAACCAAAGAACTACTGACAATCAAGTATGATATACTTTATGATGTGGCAGAAAAGGAAGTCAATGAACTACAGAGTGTAGATTGTGATCAGCAGGAGTATAGCGATGCCGTCAACCGACTTATCTATGCCGATAACAGAGGTAAACTTCTGAATGGAATGACTGTTTGGAAGAGAACTGCACCGCGAAAGGAGCCGGAAAGCATTGTTATAGGTGATATCAAGGTTTTTCCTTTCTTCAACAGCCATAGCATCTATGACTCTCACATGTTTCTTATCGAAGCTGATGGCAAACGAATCTGGCACATGGGCGATTACCGTCAGCATGGCTATCTGGGTAAGGGCTTGTTACCAACATTGAAGAAATATGCCACAGACATTGATGTGCTCATTACCGAAGGTACAATGCTCAAACGTGATGACAAGTGCATTCATGAGCATATCGTATCGTACAAGATGCAGAATGTGATGAAAGCCTTCAAGTATGTCTTTGTCCTTGCTTCTGCCACTGATATAGAAAGACTTGCTGCAATCAAACAAGCCTCTATCGATGCAGCAAAGCCCCTTTACATTTGGTCATTATTTATGAAAAAGACAATGGAATACTTTACAGAACGTGAATCTAAAGCGTCAAAAGGATTATTCTCTTTTGAACCATTGTTCTACAACGACCGTATGTTGAGTAAATTAAAGCAGACAGGCATGACCATGGTTGTGGGAACATCGCAGATGGATCGTGTCAAGGGGTTGCTTGACAAGTTGCCACAGGAAGAAACACTTCTCATATACTCTTCATGGGATGGCTACTACAAAGACCCAGAGCAAGTAAAAGCAAATCCAAAGTACAAAGTTTTTCGCGAAATGTTCCACAATGTTGTGGATATTCACACCTCTGGTCACGCTGACAGAGCAACAATCAAGAAAGTGATAGAAATTATTAACCCTAAAGAAGTTATCTGCATCCATAAGGAGGCTGATGCTGAATTATAATGATATGAAATACGAAGAATTCAAAAAGAAAGTCATCGACAATATGCCCGAGAATCCTATACCAGGATTATGGCAAGGCAAGGGTGCTCCACGTAAGCACATCTTAGGAAATCCTTCCTCACCTAAAGAACGAGCAGACTTGATAAACAAATACTCACTTCTACCCAACGTCCCCCTCATTGATAGTGACACCATTCATCTTCATCAGTATGCACATCATCTTAACTCATCACAGATAATGTGTTACAATTTCTTCCGCCCAATGATTGAAGGATTTGATGGTACAATGTATCACCCTAAAGACGATCTGATAAAGTTGTTTGGAATGGAGGTTGATGAGGAACTGGAACATAAAAATGCAGTGTGCAACTTTGAGTATATAGACAAATCCAAGGATAATACGAACTTCGACTTTTATTTCAAGAGCAATCAGATTGAGGTGTTCTGTGAAATCAAGTACACGGAAGAAGGGTTCGCCAAATCATCTCGTGCTAAAGACCCACATGAACGATTCGAATCTGTTTATAAACCGATGATCGATAAAGCGAAAGACATTTTTGTAAATGGCTCTATTAGCGAATCTGTCTTCAATACAAAGTACTACCAGTTAGCAAGAAATGCCATTCGTGCGACCTCTCCAGGTAAGCATGTGTTCTTCATATGTCCAAGGTCAAACAAGAATCTTAGGAAGCAATTCCGTCAGTTCTCAACTGAGTGCCTTACGGATGAAGGAAGAAAGCGAGTTAAGCTTATAACTTGGGGGGATATAGTTCAAGATGCATATCGTCTTGGTATTGATATAAACGCTTTTAATAATCGCTACCTTGCTTTTCTTCCGGATGAGTATAAAAGACATTGAAAATCAGATAATACTACATTCAAGTTCATTAAAAGGACAAGATATTGTTAGATGCCAGGTTTACTTGGAACTGCGTAAAAAACTTCTTGATTCGCAAGTCATAGATCATTTTGACAAGTATGTTGGCGAGTTGACTTCGTTTAACGAGAGATTGAAAGTAGCACTGAAAACTATGTGGGCAGACGCACACGACTGTTTCGATAAACAAAAAGCCAGTACTGACTATGTTATTGAAACAAAGGCATATGTTGAGCTTGATTATGACGAGGCGGTTTTAGATGAAAATCAAATAGAAATCTACTCGCTGCTCTCAGACTCAACCTATAATCCCCTATATAGTGAAGGTGTATGCATTTCAGCTTTGGTGCTCAGAAATAACATGGAACCATTGTGGGAATCTTTCGATGACTTTATAGGTAACGATGGTAAATCGTGGAATGAAGGGTTGCCATACGAATCAACTAAAGATATACCTTTGACAATGATGTTTCATCATTTGTATGACCACACTCTTTGGTCTCTTGCAGATATAATAAAGATTCAACATTTCAATGTTGTTCTGAACACAACTTTTGAAAAGACGATATAATCAATTTAATAAAACGAAATTGTGAGAATTAAATTCTTTGTAATACTTGCATTGCTTTCATCTTCAGTTGCGAATGCTCAATCTGTGGTAAATGAAGTTTTTTAAGACGATTGTGCCTGCAATAGAAAGAGCATACTACAGTTTTATTTCAGTTGATAGGCAGAGTAAATATTGGCTTATGGTAATGGTATAAGCATGGTTTATGACGAGAATTGGAATGTACTAGATAAAAGGGCTGAATTCCAAGCGAGGAATCCAGCCCCATTTTTTATATGCTCAAAAAAAGTTTTAGCGGACAGCAATATCTAAAAATACAAAAACCGACTGATTCTAAGCGATGGACATACAATCAGTCGGATTTGTTTATTCTTCTACAATTTGTGCGATTCGCCTGATGCTGCCAATGTGATGATTGATAATCAGCGGTACGCGTTCTACCACCACCATGGAAGTGTCAAGGCCCAATGCCTTTGGCTCGTCAATGCCTATCTTGCTGATAAGGGCGTAGATGGTCATCAGCAGGTTCTGCTGGCGGTTGACGGAACTCTCGGGATAATACACGCGGTGGATGATGATGAAACGGAAATCGCCAGGAATACCGTTTTTGCGGAGTGAAGGATAGGTACTGGTAAGGTCAACCTTCTTGCTATCTACAAGGTCTTCCACCACTTGTCTCAGATAGAGACTAACCCGAGGCTCAATGCGGAAACCTATGTGCATGGTCACGCTGTACAGTGTGTCGGGCACTAAGGTCTCGCAACTGTACTCCAGCGTATCAGGAGTATCTACAAACTCCATATTGATGAGCCAGTAATGGTCAGCGCGTTTAGGCTGCTTGTTGATGATGGAATATAGCAACTTGTCATCTACGGTACCTTGTTTGTCGGCATGGTTTACATAGACAAGATTGGAAGCGTACTTGGGGATGTCTTCGTCGGCTTTGATGTCGGAGATAATCTGATAATAGTCGTCCAGTGGTTTGGTGCTAATGTACTGGCGTCGTATCTTCATGGCACGTACCCATACATACATCATCAGGAACAGGATTCCGCTAATGAGCATTGTACACCAGCCTCCTGCGAGAAACTTTGACAAATTGGCAGTTAAGAAGATGCCCTCGATGGTGCAGTATGTGCCAATAAACAATATCGTGAAAAGTCGCGCCATACCCTTGCTGTGCAGGTAGAAACCGAGCAACAATGTAGTCATCAGCATGGTGATAGTAATGGCGAGTCCGTAGGCAGCCTCCATGCGTGAGGAGTCGCGAAACAGCAAGATGATGAGGACCACACCGATGTACATGGCAAGGTTGATTACGGGGATATAAAGCTGCCCTTTTACATGTGTGGGATGCTTGATTCGCATACGGGGCCAGAAGTGCAGGTTCATGGCTTCGCTCAGGATGGAGAAGGTACCGCTGATGAGTGCCTGGCTCGCAACGATAGCCGCACCAGTGGCCATAATGATGGCGAAGACAAGTATGTCCTGCGGCATGATGGCAAAGAACGGATTCACGGAGTAGGCTGTCTGCACATGATTCAGCACCCATGCTCCCTGTCCCAGATAGTTGAGAATGAGCATGGTCTTTACAAAGGCCCAACTGATGGTGATGTTCTTTCTGCCACAATGTCCCAAGTCGGAGTAAAGGGCTTCTGCACCGGTAGTACAGAGAAACACGGCACCCAGAATTAAAAACCATTGGGGAGATTTTGCCAACAGGATGACAGCATAATATGGGTTGAATGCCTTTAGTATCATAGGGAAGGTCGTGATACTGATGAAGCCTATTATGCCCAACAGGAGAAACCATAGGAGCATGAAGACTCCGAAAGACTTGCCAATACTCTCGGTGCCAAACCGCTGCACAAAGAAGATGATGGTGATAATGGCAAGTGTAATGGGAGTGACAGGCAGATTCGGACTGATACTTTCGAGTCCTTCAATGGCTGTAGTAACCGTAATGGCAGGGGTGATAATCCCATCTGCCAGTAAGGTACTTGCGCCAATGATAGCCAGTATATAAATCCACTTGCTCTTGAGGCGGCGCAGAAGAGCGTAGAGGGCGAGAATGCCTCCTTCGCCATTGTTGTCGGCACGCAGAGCCACACATACGTATTTGATGGAGGTCTGTAGGGTGAGTGTCCAAATGATACAGGACAATGCACCCAAGATAGTGCTTTCGTTGATGGTTTCGCCTGTATGGAGTATGGCCTTCATCACATATAGGGGTGATGTTCCGATGTCTCCAAACACAATGCCTATTGTGACGAGCAATCCCAAAAAGCCTACTTTGTTATGGTTGCAGACAACTGGATGTCCTGAACTATCTTTCATCTTTCCTTCTCTTTATTAAGTGTTATCCTTCAGATTATAAAACAGTACACAAAGGTATAAACATACGAAGTAATACGCCCTTCGTTTAACAAGATTTATCGTTTTTAACATCTGGTGAAGTTCACTATAAGTATGTTGATGGTAGTTGCCCCATGCCAGGCGGGTAGCTACGAAGTATGTTTTTCTGTCTATACAATTGCCTTTGATTCTTCTTCAGAAACTCTTCGATTTTATCCCAAGAAACCAATCCTTTTCCGCCACCATCATATGTCGCTTATAAGCTATGAGCGTGTTCTGTTCTACAAGTTGTTGTCAACCAGAAGTTTTATAGGTCTTGACTAAGTCATGCCATATATCCCTTAAGGCCTTTGTCGATAACCAGCTAATTATCTTCCATCATTCTAAAAGGCGGAAGAACCAAAAAAAAGACCATGGAAATGCGAAAAAATCGCAGTTTTATGGATTTTCTCTCTAAAAAACAGTACTTTTGCAGATAATATGACACTTAGCGACGCTTTCAAACAGGTCAAGGCCTTTGCGCGTATCGATGGCGTGTTCATGGCAGTGCTGTGGGCAGCCAGTTTTATGGCCATTATCTTCGACCCCCAGTCCGTGTGGGGCACGATGCTTGCCATATCCACTCCCTTTGTGGCCGGCGCACGCCTCAAGGTCTTCCGTGACCGTGCCCTCGACGGAGTCATCTCGTTCCGTCGTGGCTATGCCTATCTGTGGTATACCTTCCTCTACGCCAGCCTGCTCTTCGCGGCTTTCCAGCTGGTCTACTTCCGTTTCTTCGACAACGGTGCCTTCGTCGGCATGCTGGTGGGCGCTCTCCAGACGATAGAGGCCATCTACCGACAGCAGAACCTGTCGGTGCGAGAGCTTCAGGAGGCCGTCAACACGCTGCGTGCCACAAGCGATGTGCAGTTGGTGTTCACCTTCTTCACCCAGAACATCACGTTCTGCGCCATCATGTCGCTGCCCGTGGCTGCCATCATGCGCCGAAGTTATGCCCCCTATAATAAATAATGTATATATAAAACGTAAACAAGATATGGATATATCAGTAGTAATCCCCCTCTACAACGAGGAAGAATCGCTGCCCGAGCTCTTTGCCTGGATTAAGCGTGTGATGGAAGCCAACGGCTTCAGCTACGAAGTAATATTTGTCAACGATGGTTCTACCGACCGCTCATGGGACGTCATCGAGCGTCTGAGCAAGGAGTCGGAGCATGTGCGTGGCATCAAGTTCCGCCGCAATTATGGCAAGAGCCCTGCGCTCTACTGCGGATTCAAGGAGGTCAAGGGCGACGTGGTCATCACCATGGATGCCGACCTGCAGGATTCTCCCGACGAGATACCCGGACTCTACAAGATGATTATGGAGGACGGCTACGACCTCGTGTCTGGCTACAAGCAGAAGCGATATGACCCCCTGTCCAAGACCATCCCCACCAAGCTCTTCAATGCCACTGCCCGCAAGATTAGCGGTGTGAAGAACCTGCACGACTTCAACTGCGGCCTCAAGGCTTACCGCCTGGAGGTGGTCAAGAATATCGAGGTCTATGGCGAGATGCACCGCTATATTCCCTACCTGGCCAAGAATGCCGGCTTCGACAAGATTGGCGAGAAGGTGGTACACCATCAGGCCCGCAAGTATGGCAAATCCAAGTTTGGCCTTAACCGTTTCTTCAACGGCTATCTGGACCTGCTCACCCTGTGGTTCCTTTCCAACTTTGGCAAGAAGCCTATGCACGTCTTCGGATTTCTGGGCTCGCTGGTATTCTTCATTAGCTTCATCGCCCTCGCCATCTTGGGCATCAGCAAGTTGGTCGAACTGAGTCAGGGCAACTATGGCCATCTGGTCACCGACTCTGCCTGGTTCTATATCTTCCTCACCTCGATGCTTATCGGTACCCAGCTCTTCCTTGCCGGTTTCATCGGCGACCTGGTAAGCCGTAGCAACCCCAACCGCAATGATTACCAGATAGAGGAGGAGATACGATGCGGAAAATAGCGCTACTGCTTGTGGCGGTGGTGGCGGTGATTGCCTCGTGCTCGTCGATAGACTGTCCGCTCAACAATACCGTCTATACCAAGTATAGGCTGGCTGGCGACGTGACGACGCTCGACGACACGCTGACCATATCGGTCAAGCGCACATCGGGAGCCGACACCGTGCTGCTCAACAAGGCGCTGCGCGTGGACAGCTTCAGCATCCCGCTGAGCTATAGCCACGAGAGCGACGAGTACTACTTCGACATCCGTCCCGATGGCGGTGTGCGTACCATAGACACTGTGACCATCACCAAGACCAATGAACCCCACTTCGAGTCGGTAGACTGCCCCGCCACCATGTTTCATACGCTGCAGCAGGTCAAATGTACCCATCATCGCATTGACTCTGTTGTGATTAACCAGAATAAAGTAAGCTACGATGCTCAGAAACCGCATTTGCTCATCTATTTCAAGAGTCTTGGCAGTTAGCCTCATGCTTCTGCTGATGCCCCTGGTGCTGCAGGCGCAGAACCACAAGGGCAAGACCCTTACCGACCGCGACACCATACCCCTCTTCCGCGGAGTAGCAGTGTCGTTCGACCTCGTGGGCGTCATCCAGTCGGGTCTGGGCGACTATGGCCAGTACGAGGCTGCCGCCCGTCTCAATCTGCGCGACCGCTATTTCCCCGTTGTCGAGCTGGGTGTGGGCCATGCCGATGCCGACGATGTAGACAGTGGACTGCGCTACAAGACCTCGGCTCCCTACGGCCGTGTGGGTGTAGACTTCAACGTGCTGCGCAACAAGCACGACGTGAACCGCGTCTATGTGGGTGGCCGCTATGGCTATACCTCCTTCAAGTATGATGTCGACGGCACCGCTGTCAAGGACCCCGTGTGGGGCGACGATGTGGAGTACAGCTATAAGGACAACAGTGCCAACTGCCACTGGCTCGAACTGGTCGCTGGCGTCGATGCCCGCATTTGGGGCCCGTTGCGTCTGGGATGGAGCCTGCGCTACAAGCGCAAACTCACAGCCAAAGACCCCGCTATCGGCAAGGCCTGGTATATCCCTGGTTATGGTCGCTACGACGACCGTATCGGCGGCACCTTCAATGTAATCATCGAACTCTGACACCATCATCTATATGGAGCGAACAAGCAAGAAGAAACTGATAGGGCAGGGTGTGTTTCTGCTCTTTCTGATTGTGGCGACGGTCATCATCGTGCGCCAGAACCGGGCGATGCCCTACCAGCACAACAAGGGCATGATATTCGGCACCACCTACAGCATCGTGTACCAGTACGACCGCGACCTGCAAGCCGGGATACTCGACCAGCTGCAGCAGGTAGACAACTCGCTCTCTCCGTTTAACGAGACCTCCATCATCTCTCGCGTAAACCGCAACGAGACCGTCGAGGTCAACGACCTCTTCACCGATGTGTTTACGATGGCGCAGGAGGTCTCTGCCGACACCCACGGCGCCTTCGACATCACCGTGGCGCCGCTGGTCAATACCTGGGGCTTCGGTTTCAAGCAGGGTACCCCGCCCACCAAGGCTGTGATAGACAGTCTGCTGGCTATTGTGGGATATGAGAAGGTGAAACTCAGCGGACGCCATGTCGTGAAGCAGGACGCCCGCACCATGCTCGACTGCAGCGCCATAGCCAAGGGCTACGGCTGCGATGTGGTGGCGCGCTATCTGCGTGACCAGGGCGTGACCAACTATATGATAGAGATAGGCGGAGAAATCGTTGCCCACGGCGTCAACGACAAGCAGACCGCCTGGCGTATCGGCGTCACCAAGCCCACCGACGACAGTCTCAATATCAACCAGGAACTGCAGACCATCATCGATGTTGCCGACAAGGCGATGGCCACCAGCGGCAACTACCGTAACTTCTACTACAAGAACGGCCGCAAGTATGCCCATACCATTGACCCTGCGACCGGCTACCCTGTCCAGCACAGCATTCTCTCTGCCACGGTGCTCACCAACAGTTGTGCCCGTGCCGACGCCTATGCCACCGCCTTCATGGTGATGGGACTCGAGCGCGCCCAGGAGGTGCTTGCCCGCCATAAGGACATGATGGCCTACTTCATCTATACCGACCGCGAGGGCCGCCATGCCGTGTGGTGCTCTCCGGCACTGCGCGACAAGATGGCCGACCCCGCCCGCTGATAGCACCACCCCCTCTGACACCGTCACTCCTATGGACACGCTGCATATATACGACAAGCTGCTCCAGTTTGCCCTCTTCCAGGGACTGAGCAAGGCCGACCTCGGTGCGCTGGTGACCCATACCCGTCTGGGTTTCCACAAGTATGCCGAGGGCGACACCATAGCGCGTGCCCAGACCACTTGCGACCGCCTCTTCTTTCTCATCGACGGCAGGGTAGAGGTCGTCACCTCTGCCGACAACGGGTCCTATGCGGTGGCAGAGACCGCTGCGGCTCCGCTCTTGTTCGAGCCCGAAGCGCTGTTTGGCGTGAGCCCCCATTATGCCAGCCTCTACCGCGCCCTGACGCCCTGCAGCGTCATCGGCATCGGCAAAGACGAAATCTATAAGTTGATAGACCGTTTTCCTATCTTCCGTATCAACTACTTCAATCTTCTCTCTGCGCTTATCCAGAAGCGACACGCCCGCTGTTGGCGCAGCCACGGCGAAAGCATCGACAGCCGCGTCGTCGACTTTGTCCATAGCCACAGCCGATACCCCGTAGGCGCTAAGCGTGTGGTCGTCAAGATGGTACGCCTGGCCCAAGAGTTGGGTTGCAGCCGTCTCGAGGTGTCGCGCGCATTGCATCGGCTGCAGAACCAGGGGCGTCTGCAGCTCTTCCGCGGAGGATTTGTGGCCGACCTGGCAGCCCCAGCCCATCAGCAACCCACTCCAGACACTTTCCGACAATGAACAGAGACAATATATTATATAAGGTGTACCGGCTCTATGCCGACGGTTTCCGCACCATGACCCTCGGCCGGGTGCTGTGGGCAGTCATCCTCATCAAGCTATTTGTCATCTTCTTTGTGCTGAAACTCTTCTTCTTCCCCGATGTGCTGGAGCAGAAGGCGCACGACGGCGACAAGGCGGCCTATGTGGCTGGCCAGTTGGTGGGGCGCTGACCCGATGGCGGTGCTGCCCCTTAGAAATCTTACGACAATCATCAATCATCTTAAAATTATAAACAATGACACACCTGTTGACAATCGACCCAACCCTCATCGACTGGTCGCGTGCGCAGTTTGCACTTACAGCCATCTACCATTGGCTCTTTGTGCCGCTCACGCTGGGTCTGGCCCTCATCATGGGCATTATGGAAACGTGCTATTACCGCACAGGTAAACTATTCTGGAAAGAAACTGCCGTGTTCTGGCAGCGCCTGTTTGGCGTCAACTTCGCCATGGGCGTGGCTACGGGCATCATCCTCGAGTTTGAGTTCGGCACCAACTGGAGCAACTACTCCTGGTTTGTGGGCGACATCTTCGGCGCCCCGCTTGCCGTCGAGGGCATCGTGGCGTTCTTCATGGAGAGCACCTTCGTTGCCGTCATGTATTTCGGCTGGGAGAAGGTGTCGCGTGGCTTCCACCTCGCCTCTACATGGCTCACTGGCCTGGGTGCCACCATCTCGGCATGGTGGATACTCGTCGCCAACGCGTGGATGCAGTATCCCGTGGGCTGCGAGTTCAATCCCGACACCGTGCGCAACGAGATGACGAGCTTCATTGATGTAGCCCTGTCGCCCTTTGCCGTCGACAAGTTCTTCCACACCGTCACCTCTACCTGGGTGGTGGGCGCCGTATTCGTGTGCGCCGTAAGCTGCTGGTATCTCTTGCGCCGCCGTGAGCAGGAGATGGCACGCCAGAGCATCCGCATCGCGAGTATCGTGGGCATCGTGGCCGCTGTACTCACCATGACCACAGGCGACTTCTCGGCAGTGAAGGTGGCTGAGACCCAGCCCATGAAGCTGGCCGCCATGGAGGCACTCTACGACGGAGGCGAGGGCGTGTCGCTCACCGCCATTGCCGCTGTCAATCCCTTGGAGCAGCCCGACTATGCCCAGGGCGGCGAGGCTCCGCTGCGCATAGCCATCCCCAACGGACTCTCCCTGCTTGCCACCCACTCGATAGACGGCTACGTGCCCGGTGTCAACGATATCCTCAACGGATATACCCGCGACGGCAAGCGCGAACTCTCTGCCGAAGAGAAGATGGAGCGTGGCCGTAGAGCCATCACCACCCTTGCCACCTACCGCAGGCTGAAGGCTGCCGACGCCACCGACGCCCGACTGGACAGTCTGGCTGCCCAACTGAAGCAGGACATGCCATATTTCGGTTATGGATATATCAAGGACCGAGCCGAACTGGTGCCCTATATCCCCGTCAACTTCTACGCCTTCCGCATCATGGTGGGCGTGGGGTCGCTCCTCATGTTCTTCTTCCTCGTCATCGGCCATATCGCCTGGCGCAAGGACATCACCGCCACCCATCGCTGGCTGTATCTGGCTGCCCTGGCGATGCTGCCCCTTACCTATATCGCCAGCGAGGCAGGATGGATAGTCGCCGAGTTGGGCCGGCAGCCTTGGGCCATCCAGGACATGATGCCCACGGTGGCAGCCGTCTCCGACCTGCAGTCGGGCAGCGTGGCCCTGACCTTCTTCCTCTTCCTGATACTCTTCACCGTGCTGCTCATAGCCGAGGTCAGCATCATGTGCCGTGTCATCAGAAACTATAATGCCAACAAATAACAACTTGTGAAACCCTATACATCATAATATGATTATGACTTACGAATTCCTACAACAATACTGGTGGTTTATCGTCTCGCTGCTTGGGGCGCTGCTTGTGTTCCTGCTCTTTGTGCAGGGCGCCAACTCAATGGTCTATAGCCTTGGCCGTACCGAAGAGGAACAGCGCAAGGTGCTCGACTCTACCGGACGCAAATGGGAAATCACCTTTACCACGCTCGTCACTTTTGGCGGAGCCTTCTTTGCCTCGTTCCCTCTCTTCTACAGCACCAGCTTTGGCGGAGCCTACTGGCTGTGGATGATTATCCTCTTCTCGTTTGTGCTGCAGGCAGTGAGCTATGAGTTCCAGCTCAAGAAGGGCAATCTGCTTGGCACCCGCACCTACCGATGGTTCCTCATACTCAACGGCATCGTGGGCCCGTTGCTGCTCGGTGGCGCTGTGGCTACATTCTTCGACGGCTCAAACTTCCTGGTAGAGAAGGCGTCGCTGACCGATGTCGGCTCGCCCGTCATCAGCCGCTGGGCCAACGCCTCTGCCGGACTCGACGCGCTGCTCGACGTGTGGAACCTCGTGTTTGGTCTCGCCGTGATGTTTCTGGCGCGCATGCTGGGCACGCTCTATATTATAAATAATGTGGACGACGAGGACATCCGCTCACGTGGCAGCGTGCGCCTCATCGGATGCACGTTGCCCTTCCTTGTGCTGTTCTTGGCGTTCTTTGTGAGACTGCTGCTCAAGGACGGATATGCCGTCGACGCCGCCACGGGCGTGGTGTCGCTGGAGCCGATGAAGTATCTGCACAACTACCTTGCCATGCCGCTGCTCGTCGTGCTCACCCTCGCGGGCGTGGCGCTGTTGCTCTACGGCGTGGTGCGCACCATCGTCAGCAAGACCTATATCCGTGGCATCTGGCCCGCCGGTGTGGGCGTGGTGCTGGTCGTGCTCTCTCTGCTGTTGGTGGCAGGCTATGCTGATACCGCCTACTATCCCTCCAATGCCGACCTGCAGTGCTCGCTCACTATTGCCAACAGTTGCAGCAGTGAGTTCACGCTCCGCACGATGTTCTACGTGTCGCTCCTTGTGCCGTTTGTCTTCGCCTACATCGCCTACGTATGGCGCGTGATGGACAGGAAGTAAAGCGATAGCCCCCATATTCCCGAAGGGGATGACTCCGTAAGGTTCAGCGGTTTTCCCGCGCCCCAAGGTGTCATCCCCTTCTGTCGTTTCTATCGCCGGGGGGCGCTTCGCCCGCAGCCCCGTCATGACCGTGAATGGCGACAAACCACCCGTGACCGCAAATAACTTTACGGCGAAGTGGGAAATACTGAAATCATGGTTTGCAACACATAAATCGCAGTTCGAAATACAGAAATCAAACCCTGAAATCATCGCCAATGCCATCTCTGCGGGAAATGGCTTGGTGGGCAGCGGTCTGGAGCGGGACAGGGTGGCGCCGTAGGCAAGTTCCTGGGTCGCGAAATGGGCGAGGGGAGTGGCGGCTCAAAGCCCGCTCAAGGCATGAATGACAGCGGCCGTCGCCAATGGAAGTAAAACATTAGTTAAAAAAATGGATATAATGGCTTGAATATGTTAGTTTTTTACTATTTTTGCATAAAATAGGCGGCACCTCAGCCATTAAGTAAACTTATGGCATTCGGTTTGCACTATTTTTGCATAAAATAGGCGGCACCTCAGCCATTAAGCGTGCTTGTGGTGAACAGGAGCGCCGTCACTGCATCGAAATCAACTACGAATAGTATGGACATTACAGCAAATATAGACAAAACTCAGGAAAATCCCTTTTTCCTGCCATATAACACCCCTCACGACACTGTTCCTTTTGATAGAATAAAGACCGAACACTATGAAGAGGCGTTCATGGAGGGTATACGCCGTGACGATGAGGCTATCGACAAGCTCATCAACGACCCCGAAGAACCCACCTTTGAGAATACTCTCACCCGAGTAGACCTGAGCAAGGGCGAGCACTATTATGATTTGCTCGACCGCGTGTCGAGCGTGTTCTCGTGCATGCTCAGTGCCGAGACCAGCGATGAAATGGACGCCCTGGCCCAGAAGCTCAATCCCATACTCACCAAGCACGCCAACGACGTGTCGCTCAACCGTCGTCTCTTTGAGCGCATCAAGTATGTCTATGAGCACCATCGTGAGCTCACGCCCGAGGAGAGTATGCTGCTGCAAACCTCTTACGACGGATTTGTGCGCAGCGGTGCCCTGCTCAGTGACGAGGACAAGGAGAAGCTGCGCCGGCTGACCGAAGAAGCCAGCATGCTCTCGCTGCAGTTCTCTCAGAACCTGCTGAAGGAGAACAAGGCATATCAGTTGCACATCACCGATGAAGCAGAGTTGAGCGGACTGCCCGACACACAGCGTGAGGCTGCCGCCCAGGCTGCTGCCGAGAAGGACAAGGAGGGTTGGGTGTTCACGCTCGACTTCCCCAGCTATTCGCCCTTCATGACCTATGCCGACAGGCGCGACCTGCGTCGTGAGATGTATATGGCCCACATGACCGTATGTACCCACGACAACGAGCAGAACAATCTGGAGATATGCAAACGGCTGGTCAATCTGCGCCGCGAGGTGGCACAGCTGCTGGGATATGACACCTATGCCGACTATGTGCTGGTGCAGCGCATGGCGACCAATACCGCCAATGTCTATCGTCTGCTCGATGACCTCATCGAGGCTTACAAGCCCACTGCCGTCAACGAGATGGAAGAGATAGAGCAGATGGCGCGCCGCCACGAGGGCGACGACTTCAAGCTGGAGCCCTGGGACATCTCCTACTACGCCCACAAGCTCAAGATGGAGCGCTATAATCTCGATGCCGAGATGCTGCGCCCCTACTTCAAGCTGGAGAACGTCATCGGCGGCGTCTTCGGGCTGGCTACCCGTCTCTACGGCATCACCTTCAAGGAAAACGCGGATATCCCCGTGTATCATCCCGATGTCAAAGCCTATGAGGTGTACGACAACGACGGAGAGTATCTCGCTGTGCTCTATGCCGACTTCCATCCGCGCAAAGGCAAGCAGAACGGAGCATGGATGACAGAGTTTCAGGGACAGTGGATAGACCGCAAGGGCAACAATGTGCGCCCGCATGTGTCACTGGTCATGAACTTTACCAAGCCCACGGCCGAGAAGCCGGCACTGCTCACGCTGAGCGAGGTGGAGACCTTCCTGCACGAATTTGGTCACTCGCTCCACGGCATGTTTGCCAACACCCGCTTCCAGAGCCTCTCGGGTACCAACGTGTGGTGGGACTTCGTCGAACTGCCCTCCCAGTTTATGGAAAACTATGCCGTAGAGAAGGAATTCCTCAGTACCTTTGCCTACCATTATCAGACCGGCGAGCCTCTGCCCGACGAGCTTATCCGCCGCATCGTGGACAGCCGCAACTTCATGGTGGGCTACAGCTGTCTGCGTCAGGTGAGTTTCGGTCTGCTGGATATGGCCTACTACACCCAGCGCGGCGTCTTCGATGAAGACATCATCGACTACGAACACAAGGCTTGGGCCAAGGCAATGGTCACTCCGCAGCTCAAGGACACATGCATGACGGTGCAGTTCTCCCACATTATGGCGGGCGGATATGCTGCCGGCTACTACAGCTACAAATGGGCTGAGGTGCTCGACGCCGACGCCTTCAGCGTCTTCAAGAAGCACGGCATCTTCGACCGTGCCACCGCCCAGAGCTTCAGAGACAATATCCTCTCGCGTGGCGGTACCGAGCATCCCATGACGCTCTACAAGCGCTTCCGCGGTCAGGAGCCCACCATCGACGCACTGCTCGAGCGCAACGGAATAAAAAGCGACACCCAATAACAACATACTGACATGACAGAAGAAGAGAAGCGATACCGCCTTGACCTGCGTTATCTGCGCATGGCACATATATGGGCCGAGAACTCCTACTGCCGCCGCAGGCAGGTAGGGGCGCTGGTGGTCAAGGACAAGATGATTATCAGCGACGGCTATAACGGCACACCGAGTGGGTTTGAAAATGTGTGTGAAGACGAGAACAATCTCACCAAGCCCTATGTGCTGCACGCCGAAGCCAACGCCATCACCAAGTTGGCACGTAGCAGCAACAACAGCGACGGCTCTACGCTCTATGTCACTGCCTCGCCCTGTATAGAGTGTGCCAAGCTCATCATCCAGGCAGGCATCAAGCGCGTGGTCTATGGTGAGAAGTATCGTCTTGAGGATGGTATCAACCTTCTGAAGCGTGCAAATATCGAAGTGGTTTATCTTAATGCAAACGACAATGAATCAGAAAAAGTCTAACAGATTCACTCCGCTGCTGATGGCCCTGTGCATCATCATCGGCATCATCATCGGAACATTCTATGCCAATCATTTCTCGGGCAACCGACTGAATATCATCAACAGCGGCAGCAACCGCCTGAGCAATCTGCTGCATATCATCAGCGACCAGTATGTAGACGAGGTCAACATCGACTCGCTGGTGGATGTGGCTATCCCTCAGATTCTCTCCGAGCTCGACCCTCACTCTGTGTATATCAATTCCAAGCAGGCACAGACTGCCACCGACGACCTGAAGGGTTCGTTCTCGGGTATCGGTGTCGAGTTTGTCATCCGACAGGACACTATTCACATCCAGGGCGTCATCAAGAACGGCCCCGCCGAAAAGGCCGGCGTTCTGGCTGGCGACAAGATTGTGAGCGTGGATGGCAAGCCGTTTGTGGGTAAGATAGTGACCCAGGAAGAGGCCATGCACAGGCTCAAGGGCCCCAAGGACACCAAGGTCAAGATAGGCGTGGTGCGCTATGGTTCCAAGAAGGTGCATACCTTTACCATCACGCGTGGCGACATCCCCCAGAAGAGCATCGCCGCCACCTATATGCTCGACGACAAGACCGGCTACATCCGCGTGAAGAAATTCTCTGAGACCACCTATGCCGAGCTGCTCATCTCGCTGGCCAAGCTCTCGCAGAGCGGGTTCACCAATCTCGTGATAGACCTGCGCGACAACACCGGCGGCTATCTCGAGACGGCTGTGCAGATGGCCAACGAGTTCCTGCCCAAGAACCGTCTGATAGTATATACCCAGGGCCGCAAGCAGCCCAGGCAGGAGTTCATCTCCGATGGTCGCGGCAGCTACAAGGATATACCGCTTGTGGTGCTTATCAATGAGGGCTCTGCCTCTTCGTCTGAAATCTTTGCCGGCGCCATCCAGGACAATGACCGCGGTACCATCATCGGCCGCCGCTCGTTTGGCAAGGGCCTTGTGCAGAAGCAGATGGAGTTCCCCGACGGCAGCATCATCCGTCTTACCACTGCCCGCTACTACACTCCATCGGGCCGCTGCATCCAGAAGCCCTATACCATGGGCGACGAGTCGTTCTACGCCCAAGACCTGGTAGACCGCTATCAGCACGGCGAATACTTCTCGCAAGACTCCATCAAGCACACCGGTCCGGCTTATCACACCCATATCGGACGCGTGGTCTATGGCGGTGGCGGCATCACCCCCGACATCTTCATCCCCGAAGACACCCTGGGTATGACGTCATATTACAAGCGGGCTGCCATGAGTGGACTGATACTGCAGTTTGCCTATGACTATACGGATGATAACCGTGCCAAACTGAACGGGTATCGCAACATGCAGTCGCTTTACGACTATCTGAAGACGCAGAACCTCGTGGAGCGATTTGCCTCCTATGCCGACCGCAACGGTCTGCAGCGACGCAACCTGATGATACGCAAGTCGCACAAGCTGCTCGACCAGTATATCAACAGTCGCATCATCTATAATATGCTCGACGAGGAGGCTTGGAACGAATACCTCAACCAGGACGATGACAACATCAGGGCTGCCCTCAATGTCTTTGCCCAGGGCAAGGCGTTTCCCAAGAAGCCGGCAGTCAGGAAAAAGGCCGTGAGGAAGGTCGCCGTGAAGAAGGCGGTGGCCAAGCACAGAAAATAACATAATCACCCAGGCGATATGTCTAAGAAGGAACTAAGACAACTTATCCGCCAACGCAAGCGACAGTTCACCCAGCAGGAGTTGGGCGAACTGTCGCTTGCCGTTGTGGGGCGTCTGTCGGCCCATAAGCGGATGGCAGAGGCACAGACCGTGATGCTCTATTGCTCATTGCCCGATGAGGTGGACACATACGGGCTCATAGACACGCTCTACGGCGAGGGCAAGACCGTGGTGCTGCCTGTGGTGACCGGCGAAGGCGAGATGGAGCTGCGCGTCTATCATGGCGCCGACAGTCTGCGTCGTGGCGCCTTCGACATACTCGAACCCGTGGGCGAGCGCTTTACCGACTACGATAGCATCGACCTGGCAGTCATTCCCGGCATGGCCTTCGACGACAGTGGCCATCGGCTTGGGCGCGGCAAGGGTTACTACGACCGCTTCCTGGTCAATCTCCCTCACTGTTATAAGATAGGTATGTGTTTCGACTTCCAACGCGTGGAGCATGTGCCGTGTGAGTCTACCGATATCGCCGTAGACGAAGTGATATAACCTACAGACAATAGATATGAAACGCATTATTCTCATGCTGATGATGGCGACGGGCGTCATGACCTCGCTTGCCATTACGCCCATCGACTCGCTCGAGCTGCGCCGTCTGCAGCAGATGGCAGACTCGGTGGTCGACGAAGCCCGCATACTGTATCTCTATGAGTATCTGGCTTGGCACAGTGCCGACGAACTGACCAAGCACAAAGTGGATGTGAAGAAAATCGGCATGGGAGGCGTCACCGTCGACGACAACGGTATCATGCACTACATCTATGTGGACAAGAAAGGCGAGCTGCTGCTTGATTATGTGCTCGACCCGCAGTCGATGTTCTCGATAACCACGACCAAGAAGCGTGCCCTCGACAACAGTGAGATGCAGGCGATGGTCTTGCGGACGCAGGCCATCAAGACGGTGGTGGAGACGTGTGGCGACAGCATCTTAAACTATAGCTCCGCCGACGGGACGCTCAACTTCGACGTGATACCCATGGACAACGGCCGGCTCAGGATGTACATCATCCAGGGCACGACCCATACCGATGTGCAGCCGTTTGGCAATGATTATGTCATCGACCTGGACGGCAGGCACCAGGTGACCTCGTTCAGGCGGCTGCACAACTTCTATATAGAGATACCCATCGGCAATGACTCCAACTCTATCTCGCACAGGCATGCTCCCGACAGCGGGATGATTACGGCTACCGACATCGTCAACTTCCTGCTCTACGGCCACGACCTCTTCGGTCTGGGGTCGACCTATGTGACCTTCAAGCCCCACGCCGACAGCGAGGGCTACGTTGTGGTCTTCGACGCCAATCGCTTCAAGGCCGTGGTGATGACCCAGGGTATGGTCGAAAAGATTGTGAATGAAGACAAGAAAGATAAATAAGGAATAAAAGCCTCAGTAGATGCGCACATCGGCGATGACCATGGCGCCTACTTCGGCATTGAGACGCTGTACCAATTTGGAACGCATCATAGACAAATCCTGCCTGAGGGCGGGATTTGTTATTTTTACAAACAGCGTCTGGTTCTTGATGAACTTCTCGCCGGTATATCTGCCCACGGTGGTGCCGGTCACCGTCTCCCAGGCGTCGATAAGCCTCCGCTGCAGCAAGGGCGTCTCCAGCCCCTGGTCGCGTAGCAGGTGATTGATAACATCACCGATTGATTTTACATTGCGCTTAAACATGATTGTCGTCCTCCTTGCGTTGGGTGATTTCTCCATCTTCCACCTCAAACAACTTATAGTCCATCGCGCTGTGCTGGAGTATACGGTCCAGGTGGTCACGGTTGGTGTCGGTGATGAATATCTGCCCGAAGTTGTCGGCCGATACCAACTTCACAATCTGCTCCACGCGGCGTGCGTCGAGCTTGTCGAATATGTCGTCGAGCAAGAGCAGCGGCACCGTGGCCGTCACTGTGCGCTTGAGAAACTCAAACTGCGCCAGCTTCAGCGCCAGCACGAACGTCTTGTTCTGCCCCTGGCTTCCCTCGCGCTTCATCTGATAGTCGCCGAGCATCATCTCGATGTCGTCGCGGTGTACGCCATGGAGCGAGTAGCCCACGGCGCGGTCTTTGGCCCTGTCGCGGCGTATCACGTCGATGAGCCGTCCGCGCTGGCAATGAGAGATGTAGCGCAGGCTCACCTTCTCCTTGTTCTCGGATATGGTCTCGTAGATGTGCTGGAACACGGGAATGAGCTGGCTGATGAACTCGTCGCGCCGGCGATAGATAATCTCTCCCTGTGAAGCCATCTCCTCCTCCCAAATATCGAGCAGGGCAGGGTCGGGCTCAGCCTCCATCTTGAGTAGGGCATTGCGCTGTTGCAGGGCCTTGTTGCAGCGCATCAGGGCATCGGCGTAAGCCACATCGTACTGGCATATCACCATATCCATCAGCCTCCGGCGCTCCTCGCTGCCCCCGGCAATGAGCACGCTGTCGGCGGGCGAGACAAAGACCAGCGGGATGAGCCCGATATGTTGGGCCAGACGCTTGTAGTCTTTCTTGTCGCGCTTGAAATGCTTCTTCACCCCACGCTTCATGCCGCAGTAGATGTTGAAATCCTCACCGCTGTCGCTCCTGTAGTCGCCATCGAGCACAAAGAAGTCCTGGTCGTGCATGATTACCTGCGAGTCGATGGGCGTGAAGGCGCTCCGACAGAACGACAGGTAATAGACAGCGTCGAGAAAGTTGGTCTTTCCCACGCCGTTCTGCCCTATAAGACAGTTGATTTTGGGCGACAACTCTATCGTTGCCTCCCTTATGTTCTTGTAGTTGAGTATGGACAGTCTTTTCAGAATCATAGCGGCTTTATCCTTGCTCTCTGGGAGTGTGTTATCCCCGTGAGTGATGCAAAGTTACGCCAATTATCACGCAAAAGCAAAAAAATAGAGAAATATATTTCAATATGTGAGATTATTTGATTAATTTTGCCTTGAATATGCACGCGGCTTTCGTGGCCGTCAGCATGATTGCAACATTGGGAATAAAAACAAAAATAATAAATAAAATGACAAACAAAAAAGAACAAGCACCCGCTAACGACGTGCTTACCGTTTCTGAGGCTTTTATCACCAAATACAAAAAGCCCATCGTTATTGCTGCCGCTGCAGTAGTACTCCTCATCGTAGGTTTCTTCTGTTACAAGAATTATGTAAGCGCTCCCCGCGAGGACAAGGCTTCTACCGCTCTGGGTCTTTGTCAGCAGTATTTTGACCAGGGCATGTTTGACAAGGCTCTTAATGGCGACGGCGCCAACTGTGTAGGTTTCGTGAAGATTGCTTCTGACTACAGCGGCACCGATGCAGCCAATCTCGCCAACCTCTATGCCGGTCTGAGCTATGCTCACACCGAGAAGTGGGAGAAGGCAGCCGAGTATCTCGACAAGTACTCTACAGCTTCCGACGCACTGGTAAGCCCCGCAGCAGTAGCTGCCCGCGGCCAGGTATATGCCAACCTCAACAAGATAGACGAGGCCGTATCAGACCTGAAGAAGGCTGCCAAGATGGCCGACAGCAAGGGCCACAACGGCGTAAACAACAGTCTGTCGCCCCTGTTCCTGCTCTCAGCAGCGCAGTTGCTGGAGAGCCAGAACAAGAATGATGAGGCGCTCGAGATATACAAGGATATCAAGGCCAACTATGTCACCTCTGCTCTTGTTCAGAGCCAGGAGATAGACAAATACATCCAACGTCTGGAGGAGAAGTAATCATGGCTACAGCACTCCACCACCTCTCCGACGAGGATATAGCCAATGTGCCCGACGCCAGCAACATGTGCTTCGGCATAGTAGTGGCTGAATGGAACAAGGAGATAACCGACGCGCTGCTCAATGGCGCGGTGACCACCTTGGAGAAGTATGGCACTCTGCCCGAGAACATCCACGTCAAGACCGTGCCCGGCAGCTTTGAGCTGATTTACGGAGCACAGCAGATGACCAAGAATGACGGATTTGATGCCGTTATCATCCTCGGAAGTGTCATCCGTGGCGAGACGCCCCATTTCGACTACATCTGCCAGGGCGTCACCTACGGCATAGCACGGCTCAACTCCAACCAGAACATCCCCGTCATCTACGGACTGCTTACCACCAACGACTTGCAGCAAGCCAAGGATAGATGTGGGGGCAAGTATGGCAACAAGGGAAGCGAGTGTGCCATCGACGCCATCAAAATGGCTAAGTTCTAAAACCCATTCCAAAGATATGAAGCCCATCGGGAGCTGATACGCAGGTATCGCCCGATGGGCTTTTTTTGATGGCTGTAGGCGGCGGGTGAATGGGTGGCTGCGGCGGGTGAATGGGTGGCTGCGGCGGGGAAATGGCTGTCGGCGGCGTGGAAATGGTTGTCGGCGGTGGGGAAAAGGTTGTCGGCGGCGGAGAAGTGGCTGTCAGGACAGTGATGGCGCCCGCAGATGTGGAGTCGCTAAATATAAATAAGTTAAAAAACTATGCAGTGTTTACATTTTTTCGTAAATTTGCAGCAGGTAAACATAAAACTGAATAACATGTTGAACAAGAAAGTAGAAGAGGCTATCAACGCCCAAATCAATGCCGAACTCTGGTCGGCTTATCTCTATCTGTCTATGGCAGCTTATTGCCACGCCCAGGGCCAGCCCGGTATGGCCAAGTGGTTTGAGGTCCAGTTCCGTGAAGAGCAGGACCACGCCAAGATATTCTTCAATTATGTCGTTTCACGCGACGGAGTGGTAACCCTCAAGCCCATCGAGGCTGTGCCCACCACATGGGAGTCGATGCTCGACGTATTTGAGAGTACACTGGCCCATGAGCAGAAGGTCACCTCGCTCATCAACAACCTCTACGCACTGGCCACCCAGGAGCTCGACTTCGCCACCCAGAGCATGCTCAAGTGGTTTATCGACGAGCAGGTGGAGGAAGAAGAGAACGCCAGCACCATCATCGACAATATCCGCATGATTAAGGACAACGGATATGGTCTCTACATGCTCGACAAGGAGCTCGGCGCACGTGTCTACACCCAGGCCGCTCCGCTCGTGGGCAAAGAGTAAAACCGTCGCACCCCAGCCCCACAAGGCATCCCTCTCCGGGATGCCTTTTTTCGTTTTCGGAGGCGTCGCGACGAGCTCCGCCAAGCCCCTCGCAACGCCTGTCGCAGCCGCGGCGATGACCCTCGTTACGGCGATGGCAAAAGTAAGAATTTACAACAATTTAGAAACGTAAAAGATTGTGATACAGAGGCTTCTCGATTACCTCGACGACCATATCCTTTACAATTATTCGCCGTTTTTCTTGCACGGTTCAGATTTTCTTCGTACCTTTGCACGCGATAATCGGAGTAACGCTTGTCGGTTTAAGGTTTTCAGACACGGTTACTCCCAGTATTCACTGGCATCCAGACACGGTGGTTTTTCTTCTTATCAATACCGTTGTCGCGAGCTTTTTTCAGGATGTGGCTCAGATGTCAAAAACAATAATTTATGAGTTTATTAACAAGAAGATTATTTGTATTATTGACTATTGGTGTGACATTTCCACTGCTGGCGATAGCAAGTGGGTCACTGGAAACTAAAAAGACCATGGATTGGAATCCCGTGATGGATGCGATAATCCAGGTAGAAAGCGAAGGAAACGCAAGGGCGGTGAAGGGCAACTCCTGTGGAGCTATGCAGATAACCCCCGTACTGGTAAAAGACTGTAACCGCATACTGCGCATGAGAGGTTCGAACAAACGCTACACCCTGGCCGACAGATTCAGCATCAGCAAGTCGCGAGCTATGTTCCTGCTCATCCAGTCGTTTTACAACCCGCAGAACAATGTAGAACAGGCCATCCGAGCTTGGAACGGCGGTCAGAACTACACCGTGGCGAGTACACAGCGTTACCTTGAGAAAGTGAAACGTCATTTGTATTGATACAAACACAACATCAAGACTTTCATTCCTGCCTCTGTGCAGTGATGGAAGTCTTTTTTTTGTCCCCGAGCCTGTCTTGCCGGCGGCGCCGTAAACCGTCGCAAGCATGGAGTGGAGCAGGGGCGAGGGGCGGAGCCAGGTGCAGACCGTCGCCCATGAGGTCGCCTCGCCAGCCTCTCACTACAGCCTCCGCCTGGGCAGCCATGGAGGCGGCCGGAAGGGTTCTGTCTGGCTCGTAGTCGACGGAGATAGCAGAGAGGTACCCAATACGCTTGTTGTCAGCAGGTTTGGCGATGTTCTGATGACGGTTGTCGGCTCGTAACATAAGACACGAGCCCACGTGACATAAGTCACGAGCTCACGTATCTTGCGTCACGAGCTCACGTACCTTATGTTACGAGCCGCCCAAGAGGCTGGCTGCGGTGACCGATGAACTTGCAAAGATTATGTCGGGCAACCGTGGCGACGGGGAGCGGTGCGCGGTGACTGTGGCGATGCGGAAGGAGGTAGTCTCTCCAAGTTGCCGCCGGCCGTCGGTGCATGGGTAGATGGTGTCGCTTGTGAGTCAGGTTGTCACCAAAAATGCCACTTTGCTCGCGCCTGCGGGCGTGCGTATATATAAATAGGTGTTTTTTCAGTTAATAATGACTAATGTTACCAAAAAAAGTAGTAACTTTGCAACTTGAAGGTGACAAAACGCCTTCTGCGCATAAAATATTTATTAATAACGTTATAATTTTTATGAATTTCACTTTGTTGATTACCGTTATGCTAACGGCTGTAACCTTGGTGGTGGCTGCTTATGTCATTGCCAAGCTCATCGGTCCCCGTTCGTACAATCCGGTAAAAGGTGAGCCCTTTGAGTGTGGTATCCCCACGCGCGGCAGCTCATGGTTGCCCTCGCACATCGGTTACTACCTCTTCGCCATCCTTTTCCTGATGTTCGACATCGAGACTATGTTGCTCTATCCCTGGGCTGTAGTCGTTAAGCAGTATGGAAGTCTGGCCCTCGTGAGCATCAGTTTCTTCCTGTTGGTATTGGTATTTGGCCTGGCTTACGCCTGGCGGAAAGGAGCATTGGAATGGAAGTAAAGAACAGAGCCTCTATCAAGAGCATTCCTTACGACGAGTTTAAGGACAACGACACGCTGGAGAAGATTGCCGCCGAGCTCAATGAGGGCGGTGCCAATGTGGTGGTGAGCTCACTCGACGCCGCCATCAACTGGGGTCGCAGCAACTCGCTGTGGTCGCTTACCTTCGGAACATCGTGCTGTGGTATTGAGTTTATGGCCGTAGGCTGTGCCCGTTACGACTTCTCTCGCTTCGGCTTCGAGGTGACCCGTAACTCTCCACGCCAGGCCGACCTTATCATGTGTGCCGGTACAATCACCAACAAGATGGCACCAGTGTTCAAGCGTCTGTATGACGAGATGGCCGAGCCCAAGTATGTAGTGGCTGTAGGCGGATGCACCATTAGCGGCGGCCCCTTCAAGAAGAGCTACAACGTGGTGCGCGGTATCAGCGAGCTGGTGCCTGTGGATGTGTTCATCCCCGGCTGCCCTCCACGCCCCGAGGCTATCCTCTACGGCATGATGCAGCTGCAGCGCAAGGTGAAGGTCGAGAAATTCTTTGGCGGCGCCAACCACAAGATGACTGCTGATGAGAAGAATCTCTCCATGAGTCAGGGTGGTCTGCGCGGTCTGAGCAACGAGAACCTCTCTGATGCCAACAAGTTGGGCAACAAGAAGCCTATCATCGTGACCCAAGTGCCCGAAGGCTTCGACCCACAGAAGGGACTTGATGACTAATATATAATAAGGTATAAGAATATGAAGCTGAATAACATAGAACTGAGTTTTGACAATTTCGCCGAGGAGATGGCGAAATTGAAGAACGAGAAACACTTCGACTACCTTGTTACCATCATCGGTGAAGACTTCGGTGAGGAAGGACTCGGATGTATCTACATTCTCGAAAATACAGACACTGCCGAGCGTTGCTCGGTGAGAACCATCGCCAAGAAGGTGGATGGCAGCGACGTTATCCCCACGGTAATCAATCTGTGGAAGGTGGCCGACCTGCTCGAGCGTGAGGTCTACGACTTCGTGGGCATCAAGTTCCTCGGCCACCCCGACATGCGTCGCCTCTTCCTGCGCACCGACTTCAAGGGTCATCCCCTGCGCAAGGACTTCGACATGAGCCCCGAGGCCAACCAGTTCCCCTGTACCGACGAGCCTGAGAGCGACTACACCGTAGAATACTCGCTCGACAAGAACGGTCATCTGGTAGCCACCGAGAAGAGACTCTTCGACGAAGATGAATATGTAATCAATGTAGGCCCCAACCACCCATCCACCCACGGCGTGCTGCGCCTGCAGACCGTAGTGGACGGCGAAACCGTGAAGCGCATCTATCCCCACCTGGGATATATCCACCGCGGTATCGAGAAGATGTGGGAGAATATGACCTACCCACAGACCCTCGCCCTGACCGACCGTCTCAACTACCTCTCGGCCATGATGCACCGCCACGCTCTCGTGGGCGTCATCGAAGAGGCTATGGGCATAGAGCTCAGCGAGCGCATACAGTATATCCGTACCATCATGGACGAGCTGCAGCGTATCGACTCCCACTTGCTCTACCTGGGCTGTACCGCACAGGACCTCGGTGCCCTCACCGCTTTCCTCTACTGCATGCGCGACCGTGAGCACGTGCTCAACGTGATGGAGGAAACTACCGGCGGCCGACTCATACAGAACTATTATCGCATCGGCGGACTGCAGGCCGACATTGACCCCAACTTCGTGGACAATGTCAAGAAGCTCTGCGCCTATCTGCGCCCGATGATACAGGAATATCTCGACGTCTTCGGCGATAACGTGATTACCCACAACCGTCTCGAAGGTGTTGGCCCCATGGGCAAGGACGACTGTATCAACTATGCCGTGACCGGTCCTGCCGGACGTGCCGCAGGCTGGGCCAACGATACCCGCAAGCGTCATCCCTATGCCCTCTACGACAAGGTGGAGTGGAAGGAGATAACCATGACCGGCGGCGACTCTATGGACCGCTACTACTGTCACATCAAGGAGCTCTATCAGAGCCTCGACATCATCGAGCAGCTCATAGACCATATCCCTGAGGGCGAATACTACATCAAGCAGAAGCCCATCATCAAGGTTCCCGAGGGACAGTGGTATTTCTCTGTAGAAGGAGCCAGCGGCGAGTTTGGCGTCTATCTCGACTCACGTGGCGACAAGATGCCTTACCGTATGAAGATGCGCCCGATGGGTCTGTCGCTTACCGGCGCCCTCGACCCTATGCTCCGTGGTCAGAAGATAGCCGACCTCATCACCACCGGTGCTGCCATCGACTTCGTAATCCCCGACCTCGACAGATAATAATATAATAATGTATAAGTAAAAAGAGAACATAATGATGTTTGATTTTAGTATAGTAACAACCGCCATCGACAGTCTTCTGCGCCAGACCCTCGGGCTGGGCGGCTTCTGGTCGATACTGATAGAGTGCGTGCTCGTGGGTGTAGGCATCCTTACCGCCTATGCGCTGATAGCCATCGCCCTCATCTTCATGGAGCGCAAGGTGTGTGCCTACTTCCAGTGCCGTCTGGGCCCGATGCGAGTAGGTCCTTGGGGTATCTTCCAGGTCTTCGCCGACGTGCTCAAGATGCTTATCAAGGAAATCTTCGTTGTCGACAGAGCCGACAAGATGCTCTACTACATCGCTCCTTTCCTTGTGATTATCGCCTCGGTGGGCACCTTCTCATTCCTGCCATGGAACATGGGTGCGCATATCCTCGACTTCAATGTGGGCCTGTTCCTCATCACCGCCATCAGCTCGATAGGCGTACTCGGCGTGTTCCTCGCCGGATGGGGTTCCAACAACAAGTATTCGGTAGTGTCGGCCATGCGTGGCGCCGTGCAGATGATTTCCTATGAGATGTCGCTCGGCCTCTGCCTTATCTCTGCCGTAGTCCTCACAGGCACCATGCAGGTGAGTGGCATCGTTGAGGCTCAGGTTGGTCCTTGGAGCTGGCTCATCATCAAGGGCCACGTGCCTGCCATCCTGGCTTTCCTCGTATTCCTCGTAGCCGGTAACGCCGAGGCCAACCGTGGCCCGTTCGACCTGGCTGAGGCTGAGAGCGAGCTGACAGCCGGTTACCACACCGAGTATTCGGGTATGGGCTTCGGCTTCTACTATCTGGCAGAGTACCTCAACCTCTTCGTTATCTCGGGCATCGCCTCTACCGTATTCCTCGGTGGCTGGGCGCCTCTCAATATCGGTATCGAGGGCTTCGACAATCTGATGAACCTCATCCCCGGATTTATCTGGTTCTTCGGCAAGACCTTCGCCGTGGTATGGATTCTGATGTGGGTACGCTGGACGTTCCCCCGTCTGCGTATCGACCAGATACTTACCCTCGAGTGGAAGTATCTCATGCCTCTGTCTCTGATTATCCTCGTGCTGATGACCGTATGCGTAGCGCTGGGCTTCCACGGATAATCTGCGAAATATCAAACCGTAATTCAACAATAGATTAATAACAAAGTATGTCTAACAATTCATATTTCAAAGGTATTGCCGATGGCGTGAAGACGCTTGCCGTAGGTATGAAGACTACCATGAAGGAGTACTTCACACCCAAGAGCACCGAGCAGTATCCCGAGAACCGCAAGACTACACTCCACATTTCGCCCCGATTCCGCGGACGCCTGGTTTTCGAGCGCAACGAGGACGAGAGCTACAAGTGTGTGGGATGTACACTCTGTGAGAAGTCATGCCCCAATGACACCATCAAGATTGTTACCGAGATGGTGGAGGACCCCGAGACAGGCAAGAAGAAGCGCCAGCTGGTAGATTACCAGTACGACCTGGGCGACTGCATGTTCTGCGAGCTCTGCGTCAATGCATGTAACTTCGGAGCCATCAAGTTTGTCAACGATTTCGAAAACGCTGTCTTCGACCGTGACAAGCTCGTCTATCATCTGGACAAGGAAGTATACAAAGGCGGTTCGCTGCCCAACCTCATTGAAGGCGGCGCTCCCCTGGAAATAGGTAAGTTTAACACCAAAACCAAGTAAACCGATTATGGCAAATATTGTAATGTTTTGTATTCTGGCCGTAGTCATTCTTGGCTCAGCCTTAATGTGTGTGCTGACCCGCAGCATCATGCGTGCAGCCACCTTCCTGCTGTTTGTGCTCTTCGGCATCGCCGGTCTTTACTTCCTGCTCGACTATACCTACCTGGGTGCTGCCCAGATAGCTGTCTACGCCGGAGGTATCACCGTGATGTATGTCTTTGCCATCCAGCTGGTCAACAAGCGCGCCCTCCAGGGCAAGACCGAACACTTCAAGGGCTCGCGCCTGATGGGCGGACTGCTCATCTCACTGCTGGGCCTCGCCACAGTAGTGGGCGTAATCCTCAAGCATAAGTTTATCAACATGGCAGCCAGCTTGGCCGACAAGGAGGTAACCATGCAGGAGATAGGTACAGCCCTTGTGGGTTCAGAGAAATATCAGTATGTATTACCCTTCGAGTTGATATCAGTATTCTTGCTGGCTTGTATCATCGGAGGCATCATGATTGCAAGAAAGGAGGACCAGAAATGAATATTCCCGTAGAGTTTTTCCTTACACTTAGTGCATTGCTGTTCTTTATAGGTGTATTCGGATTTGTCACACGCCGCAACCTCGTGGCCATGCTCATCTCGGTCGAGCTGATACTCAACTCTGTCGACTTGAACTTTGCCGTGATGAACCGCATCCTTTTCCCCGGTGAGATGGAAGGCTTCTTCTTCACACTCTTCTCTATCGGTGTGAGTGCTGCCGAGACTGCTGTTGCGCTGGCTATTATTATTAATGTTTACCGTAACTATCACAGTGACCAGGTGAACAGTATTGAAAACATGAAATTCTAAGACACTATGTACAGTTATGCATTTTTGATACTTCTTCTGCCGTTGCTGAGTTTCCTCGTGTTAGGACTTGCGGGCATGAAGATGAAGAAGCAGGTTGCGGGTGTCATCGGCACCATCGTGCTGGGCTGCGTATTCGCCATGTCGGTATATACCGCCTACAAGTATTTCTTCGTTGACGGAAGAAATGCCCTCACTGGCGCCTACGACACCGTTACCGTGTTCAATTATAGCTGGTTGAAGTTTAGCGAGCTGCTTACCTTCAACATCGGTTTCCGCCTTACGCCTATCAGCGTGATGATGCTCATCGTCATCACTACTGTCAGCTTTATGGTTCATATCTATTCGTTTGGTTACATGGCCGAGCGCGACGAGAACTATGAGGTTGAAGGCTATGAGAAGGGCTTCCAGCGTTTCTACGCTTACCTGAGCCTGTTTACGATGTCCATGCTGGGTCTGGTGGTTGCCACCAACCTCTTCCAGATGTATCTCTTCTGGGAGCTGGTGGGCGTGTGCTCTTATCTGCTTATCGGTTTCTATTACCCCAAGCATGCCGCTGTCCACGCCAGCAAGAAGGCGTTTATCGTAACTCGCTTCGCCGACCTCTTCTTCCTCATCGGTATTCTCTTCTACAGCTTCTATGTAGGCACGTTCAACTACGACCTGGCTGCCGACCACGACCTGGTGCTGAAGTTGCATGGTGCAGCATTTGTCCTGCCTACTGCCCTGTTCCTGATGTTTATCGGTGGTGCCGGTAAGAGTGCCATGTTCCCGCTGCACATCTGGTTGCCCGACGCTATGGAAGGCCCCACACCCGTGTCAGCGCTCATCCACGCCGCCACCATGGTTGTGGCTGGTGTATATCAGGTGGCCAGCCTGTTCCCCATCTGGGTGACCTACGCGCCTGAAGCCCTGCACTATGTGGCCTACATCGCTGCCTTCACCGCATTCTATGCCGCAGCCGTAGCTTGCTGTCAGCGCGACATCAAGCGTGGTCTGGCCTTCTCGACCATCTCTCAGATAGCCTATATGCTGGTAGCCCTTGGCGTATGTACCGCCATCGACAACCATGAGGGTGGTCTGGGTTATATGGCCGGTATGTTCCACCTCTTTACCCACGCCATGTTCAAGGCCCTGCTCTTCCTCTGCTCCGGTGCCATCATCGTGATTATCGGCAGCAACTTCAAGGAGTATATGGGAGGTCTGCACAAGTATATGCCCATTACCAATGCCTGCTTCCTCATCGGATGTCTCGCCATCGCCGGTATCCCTCCCTTTGCAGGTTTCTTCTCTAAAGACGAAATCATCACCGCCTGCTTCCAGTTCTCTCCCTTCATGGGCTACTTCATGACACTGGTTGCCGGTATGACCGCTTTCTACATGTTCCGTCTCTACTACGTGATATTCTGGGGCCAGAGCTACTACGAACTTGACCCCGAACACCGTCGCAAGCCACAAGAGGTGCCCTTCGTAATGTGGGGTCCGCTGGTGTTCCTTGCCATCATCTCGTGTGTAGCCGGTCTCATTCCTTTCGGCCACTTTGTTTCGGCTACCGGCCAGAGCTACGATATCCACATCAACGCTCAGGTGGCTACTACCAGCATTGTGGTGGCTATCATCGGCATTGCCCTTGCCACCTATATGTACGCTCCCAAGAAGACTCCGCTGGCCGACACTCTGGCCAAGCGTATGCCTGTGCTGCACAAGGCTGCCCTCAACCGTTTCTACATCGACGACGCATGGCAGTTCTTCACCCACAAGATAGTCTTCGGACTCTTCTCCAAGCCCATCGCATGGTTTGACCGCCGCGTCATCGACGGCACCATGAACTTCATGGCATGGGGTACACAGGAAGCCGGTGAGTCTATCCGTCCATGGCAGAGTGGCGACGTGCGCCAGTATGCCGTATGGTTTATCACGGGAAGTGTAGCTATATCATTAATCCTTCTTTGTCTTTAGAGCATTATCATTATGAGTATATTAACATTATTCGTAGTTATCCCCGTCCTGATGCTCCTCGGGCTCTGGTTTTCCAAGAACCTGGCTCAGGTACGTGGCGTAATGGTAGCAGGTGCCAGCGCCCTGTTGGTCCTTGCCATCTGGCTTACCGTTACTTTTATACAGATGCGCCATGCCGGTAACACCGATCCCATGCTGTTCACCTACAGCGTGGCATGGTTCCCCTCGCTCCATATCGCCTACAGCGTAGGCGTCGATGGCATCTCGGTCGTGATGCTCCTGCTGTCGGCCATCATTGTCTTCACCGGAACCTTTGCCTCTTGGCAGGCCATGTCCAACCACAAGGAATACTTCCTCTGGTTCACCCTGCTCAGCACCGGTGTGTTCGGCTTCTTCATCTCGGTAGATATGTTCACCATGTTCATGTTCTACGAGGTAGCCCTCATCCCTATGTATCTGCTTATCGGAGTATGGGGTACAGGCGCCAAGGAGTATGCCGCCATGAAGCTCACCCTGATGCTTATGGGTGGTTCGGCGCTGCTCATCATCGGCATCCTGGCCATCTACTTCTTCAGTGGAGCCACCACGATGAACATCAATGAGATTGCGGCTATGGCCAATATCCCCGAGAATGTGCAGAACATCTTCTTCCCCTTGCTCTTCATCGGTTTCGGCGTGCTGGGAGCCCTCTTCCCATTCCACACATGGTCGCCCGACGGTCATGCCAGCGCCCCTACCGCCGTGTCTATGCTCCACGCCGGTGTGCTGATGAAGCTCGGTGGCTACGGCTGCTTCCGCATTGCGATGTATCTCATGCCTTCCGCTCTCGACACCTGGGCACCTGTGTTCCTCATCCTCACCACCATCTCTGTGGTATATGGAGCGCTCTCAGCCTGTGTGCAGACCGACCTCAAGTACATCAATGCCTATAGCTCGGTATCCCACTGCGGTATGGTGCTCTTCGCCCTCTGCATGGTTACCCAGACCGCCATCACCGGTGCCGTTATCCAGATGTTGTCCCACGGTCTGATGACAGCCCTCTTCTTTGCTGTCATCGGTATGATTTACCACCGTGCCGGCACTCGCGACGTGCGCTATCTCGGCGGACTGATGAAGGTAGTGCCTTTCCTCGCCGTTTCCTATGTAGTGGCAGGTTTGGCCAACCTGGGTCTCCCCGGTTTCTCTGGCTTCGTGGCCGAGATGACCATCTTCGTAGGTTCGTTCCAGAACGCCGATACCTTCCACCGCGTATGTACCATCGTGGCTTGTACCTCTATCGTAGTGACAGCCGTGTACATCCTGCGTGTTGTGGGCAAGATTCTGTTCCAGAAGATACCCAACCCCGAGTTCCTCAAGCTCACCGATGCTACTTGGGACGAGCGCTTGGCCGTGGGTGGACTTATCTTCTGCGTAGCCGGTCTCGGTACTGCGCCTTTCTGGGCACAGGAGGTTATCTACGATGCAGTAGGCCCTATCATCCAGCATATCGGCAACTTTGTTGCGATAGCCCAGTAAACTGTAATGTCTAACGATTAAGTATCTAAAAGAAATGAATATTGATTATAGTCAGTTTTTAAATATGATGCCCGAAGTAAGCCTTATGGCTGTTCTGGTAATCGTCTTCATTGCAGACTTCTTTACTGCCCCGCGTGTAGCCGATGTACAGGCTGGCGCCGACTTCAAGGCTCCCCGTGCATGGTTTGGTCCGCTGGTGTGTGTGCTCATCCTTGCCCACACCCTGCTCAATCTCGCTCCCGTAGAGTCTGCCGTTACCTTTGGCGGCATGTACTATACCACACCCTCTATCGGTATCATCAAGAGCATCCTCGCCTTCGGCACACTCATCGTGCTCATCCAGAGCCGCGAGTGGATGCGCCGCCCCGATACCTTCTTCAAGGAGGGTGAGTTCTACATGCTCACCCTCGCCACCCTCTTGGGTATGAACATGATGGTAAGTGCCAACCACTTCCTGCTGTTCTTCCTGGGTCTTGAGCTGGCTTCGGTGCCCATGGCCTGCTTGGTGGCGTTCGACAAGTACCGCCACAACTCAGCCGAGGCAGGTGCCAAGTTCATCCTCACCGCCACCTTCTCGAGCGGCGTGATGCTCTATGGTATCAGCCTGCTCTATGGCGCAGTAGGCACACTCTACTTCGACGACGTAGTGATGCGACTCTCTGCCACTCCTATGGTCATCGTGGGTCTGGTGTTCTTCGTCAGCGGTCTGGGCTTCAAGATTTCTCTCGTGCCCTTCCACTTCTGGACAGCCGACTCTTACCAGGGTGCTCCCACCACCGTTACCGGCTATCTGTCGGTTATCTCTAAGGGAGCCGCTGCCTTCACGCTCTGCACCGTGCTAATGAAGGTCTTCGGTCCCATGGTCGAGTACTGGCAGTACATGCTCTTCATCGTCATCGTGCTGTCTATCACCGTGGCCAACCTTTTCGCCATCCATCAGAGCGACCTGAAGCGCTTCATGGCGTTCAGCTCTATCTCTCAGGCAGGTTACATCGTGCTCGCCATCGTGGGCAACCAGGCCACATCGGTCTACGCCCTCAGCTTCTACGTGCTCATCTACGTGGTAGCCAATATGGCTGTGTTCACCATCATCTCGTCTATCGAGGAGCACAACAACGGCGTGGTAGATATGGAAAGCTACAACGGGCTGTATCAGACCAATCCGCGTCTGGCCTTCCTCATGACCCTCGCCCTGTTCTCCCTGGGTGGTATTCCTCCCTTCGCTGGTATGTTCTCCAAGTTCTTCGTCTTCATGGCAGCTGTCAAGGGCGCCGACTTGGCCACCACCACCGGAGCGCTGGCCTACATCGTGGTATTCATCGCGCTGGTCAACACCGTGATATCTCTCTACTACTATCTGCTCATCGTCAAGGCTATGTACATCAAGCCCAACGAGCATCCTCTGCCTACATTCCAGAGCGCCACGAGCACCAAGCTCGCCCTCGCCGTTTGTACCACAGGTGTGCTGCTCTTCGGTGTATGCTCATTCATCTACGAATGGATAGCTCTGGCATAACGCAGCAAGAGAGCAAGATATACTAAATCTAACTTAATAATATCTACAGGGGATAAGTCGGTATCTTACCGCTTATTCCCTGTTCTTTTTTCTGCTTCTCCGCCTGCGCCGTCAGTTTCTCCGCCCGCACCGTCAGTTTCTCCACGACGCCCATCCACCCGCTCGCCGTCTGCAACCCCGCTGCGAGCCACTCTGAGTCGGGTCTGCGGCTTGAAATGCAGAAATCATGGTTTGCCATATTCATTTCCGAGTTTGCATTCCTCGTTTCAAACCTTGAAATCACCGCAGATGTCATCTCCGCCAAGTTTGTTTCCGTGAGCGGGAGAGTGGCACCCACTATCCGTAGTTTTCTCACGCCCTCGTTTATCCCAAATCGGTCATTAGGATTTCTCTGTGTCGTACGGCAAAGAGAAATCCTTTAA
>OOBJ01000169.1_pt1 | contig 59464 bp, 36 predicted proteins | sample 1671331 | NCBI WGS metagenome assembly OOBJ01 (sample SAMN06348145, study PRJEB24527) | human gut metagenome | biome: human gut; feature: ankylosing spondylitis patient; material: feces | host: Homo sapiens | place: China | collected 2015-10 | reverse complement strand
ACCATTCTCCTTTTCTCCGATCCCTGCTACAGCAGCATCAGTTCTACGCTCGTCAGGGAGTTGAGATTCTTCGGAAGAGAAGTGGATGAATTTCTGCCTAAGAAATGAAGAGTGAAGAACGAAGAGTGAAGAATTCAAGAGCTTAAAAAGATAATAAAAAAATATATAATATAAATGGAGAATAGGAACGAAAAGGTGTTGTCTTAACTCCTTTAACTCCTTAACTCCTTAACTCCATAAGAAGTATGATAACATATAGTGTAGAAGGCGTGAAAATGCCTAAAATCAAGAAGCGCGAAACCAGCGCATGGATTCGCAAAGTGGCTGCTTCACACGGACGCAAAGTGGGCGAGGTGGGCTACATGTTTGTAGACGACGAGAAGATTCTCGTCGTCAACAACGAGTATTTGGGCCATGATTATTACACCGATGTCATCACCTTCGATTACGATGAGGGCGATGTCATCAACGGCGATATTGTCATCTCGCTCGATACTGTGCGCACCAATGCCGAGCAGTTCGGCAAGACCTACGACGACGAGTTGCATCGTGTCATCATTCACGGCATCCTGCACCTGTGCGGCATCAACGACAAGGGGCCGGGCGAGCGCGAGATCATGGAGGAGAACGAGAACAAGGCTCTCGCCATGCTCGAAGGTGCTTCGATATTGAAGTAAAGACGTCCTTAGTGTGGAATTGGCAGGAAAGCAATCATGCAGCATTCTCTGTACTGCTATGTGCTCTCCAGCCAATCCTGACACTTAAAAATCGCCCCATTATTTACCCCTTTTTCGACTAACCGACTTTTCATTAACTTCCACTTAAATCGAAAGGCTGTTTTTGCGTAAACAGCTTGTTTATAGAAGGTTGCGGTTTTGTATTATATACACGAATCCACTATTTTACTAAGTGAAACAGCTTTTATTTGATTTTTTGGCTATCTTTGCAAAAGAAAAGATTAGCTGCACTCGGCAAAAAATAATAACAATATAACTTATGAAACATTTAGCATTATCCTGCGTGTTGTCGCTGACAACCGTTTTCTCAGTTCAGGCGCAGCAGATGCCCGTCTATTTGGACGACACCAAGTCCGTAGAGCAACGCATCGAGGACGCCCTCTCCCGCATGACCTTGCAGGAGAAAATAAGAGTTATTCACGCCCAGAGCAAGTTTTCATCGGCTGGAGTTCCACGATTGGGATTTCCTGACTTCTGGACTGACGATGGTCCACACGGTGTGCGCCCCGACGTGCTGTGGGACGAATGGGATCAGGCAGGACAGACCAACGACTCGTGTGTGGCTTTCCCTGCCCTTACCTGTCTTGCAGCCTCCTGGAACCCTCAGATGAGCCGTATCTACGGCGAGGCATTGGGCGAGGAGGCTCTCTATCGTGGCAAGGACATGATCTTGGGACCCGGCGTCAACATCTACCGCACTCCCCTCAACGGACGTAACTTCGAGTACATGGGCGAAGACCCTTATCTCGCCTCTGTCATGGTAGTGCCCTACGTACAGGGACTGCAGTCGAAGGGCGTGTCGGCATGCGTGAAGCACTATTGTCTGAACAACGACGAGGAATATCGCCATCAGGTGAACGTGAAGGTGAGCGACCGTGCCCTGCACGAAATCTATCTGCCTGCCTTCAAGACTGCCGTTGAGCAAGGCAAGGCATGGGCCATCATGGGCGCATACAACCTGTATCGCAACGAGCACAACTGCCATAACCAGTACACCCTGAACAAGATTCTGAAGAACGACTGGCAGTTCGACGGAGTGGTGGTGAGCGACTGGGGTGGAGCCCACGACACCGACCAGGCTGTGAGGAACGGACTCGACATGGAGTTCGGCTCCTGGACCAACGGATTGAGCTGGGGCGCCTCCAACGCCTACGACAGCTATTATCTCGCCCGTCCCTATCTGAAGGCCATACAGGAAGGCAAATACACCACACGTGAGCTCGACGAGAAGGTGCGTCGCGTGCTGCGACTCTTCTATCGCACCACGATGAACCGCCATCGTCCTCACGGCTTCCTCTGTTCCGACGGACATTACGCCACAGCCCGACAGATAGCCGAGGAAGGCATCGTGCTGTTGCAGAACCGCAACCGCGTGCTGCCTATCAACACCCAGAAGGTGCGCCATGTGCTCGTGGTGGGCGAGAACGCCATCAAGATGATGACCGTGGGCGGAGGCAGCTCCTCGCTCAAGGTACAGCGGGAGATTTCCCCTCTGCAGGGCCTGCAGGCACGACTGGCCAAAGACGGCGTGGAGGTTGACTTTGCCCGAGGCTATGTGGGCGATGTGACTGGCGCTTACAATGGCGTCACCACAGGTCAGAACCTGGAAGACAAGCGCAGCGAGGCAGAACTCATCGCTGAGGCTGTAGAGAAGGCGAAAGCGGCCGACTGTGTCATCCTCTTCGGCGGACTCAACAAGAGCGACTATCAGGACTGCGAGGGCCACGACCGACAGCAGTACGAGTTGCCCTATGCGCAGGACAAGCTTATCACAGCTCTGGCTGCTGCCAACAAGAACTTCGTCTATGTCAACATCTCGGGCAACGCTGTGGCCATGCCTTGGCGCAACAAGGTTCCCGCCATCGTGCAGGGCTGGTATTTAGGCTCTGAGGCGGGCGAGGCTTTGGCTTCTGTCCTCACGGGCGACGCCAACCCATCGGGCAAGCTGCCCTTCACCTGGGTGAAGTCTTTGCAGAATGTGGGCGCCCATGCCCTCAACACCTATCCCGGAACATGGCGCCTGGAAGGTGGTGCTCAGACCAAAGGTAATATCATTGACGAGGAATATAAGGAAGGTATTTATGTCGGTTATCGTTGGGCAGACAAGAAGAAACAGCGCCCTGTGTTTGCTTTCGGACATGGTTTGAGCTACACCCAGTTCGCCATCAGCAATCTGCGTGCCGACAAGGCATCGATGACAGCTGCCGACTCCATCACCTTCACCGTACAGGTAAAGAACATCGGTCAGCGTGCCGGATCTGAGACCGTACAGCTCTATGTGCACGATGCCAAGGCCTCGGTCGACCGTCCGCTCAAGGAGCTGAAAGGCTTCTGTAAAGTGAGTCTGCAGCCTGGCGAGAGCAAGGACGTCAGCATCACCCTTGGCAAGGACGCCCTCAGCTTCTACGACGAGACCACAGCAAGCTGGAAGGCTGAGCCAGGACTGTTTGAGGCCTGGGTAGGCAATGCCTCCGACAATCTGAAGCTTAAGAAAACCTTTGAGCTGAAGTAAATGTCTTAGTTTCTCCTAAGAATAATCCATGTAAATTATCAGAATTATATCTTAAACCCTAAATTATCAGCATGAAAAAAGAATTATTGTTATCATCATTCATTCTTTTGGGGGCAGCTTTTCCTTTAATGGGGATAGCTGCCTCACCATCAGCATCATGGAAGACGGTGCAAGTAAAACAGAAAGCTAAGCGTCAGTCTAAGAAAGCTGTTGACAGCAAGAAGATTCTTCCCATGAAGGAATATATCGACCAATTGATGGCCAAGATGACGCTTCAAGAGAAGATAGGTCAGCTCAACCTCATGGTGGCAGGCGATATTACTACAGGAAATGCTATGGACACTCAGGTGGCAGGCGATATTACGGCTGGAAGAATGGGAGGCGTGTTCAACATCAAGGGTTTCGACAAGATTAAAGCTTTACAGGATGTAGCCATTCGGAATAGTCGTCTTGGTATTCCCCTCCTTGTAGGTATGGACGTTATTCATGGTTACGAGACCATCTTCCCTATTCCCATTGCCCTCTCATGCACGTGGAGCGAAGAAGCTTTGAAGCAAGTGGGAGCCGTTTCTGCCCGTGAGGCAAGCGCCGACGGCATCAACTGGACCTTCTCGCCTATGGTCGACGTGGCTCTCGATGCCCGCTGGGGACGTATCAGTGAAGGCTTCGGCGAGGACCCTTATCTGAGTGGAGTTTTGGGTGTTGCCATGACCCGTGGTTATCAGTCGGTCGACATGAGTCAGGAACATATTGTTCCCAAAGACCATATCATGGCTTGCCTCAAGCATTTTGCTCTCTATGGTGCTGTGGAATCAGGTAAGGATTATAATACGACCGATATGAGTAAGGTGCGTATGTACAATCAATATCTTCCTCCTTACAAGATGGTTGTCGAGGCTGGTGTAGGAAGCGTCATGTCTTCCTTCAATCTCATCGACTATGTTCCCGCTACAGCGAGTCATTGGATGATGACCGATGTACTGCGCAATCAATGGAATTTCAGAGGATTTGTAGTGACCGATTATGGCTCTATAGGTGAAATCCTACAGCATGGAACGGCTAAGGACTTAAAGGAAGCTTCAGAGCAGACGCTCCTTGCAGGAACAGATATGGATATGTGTTCTCAGGGCTTCGTCAAATTCTTGGAGCAGAGTGTGAAGGAAGGCAAGGTGAGCGAGGAAGCCATTAATACGGCTTGCCGTCGCATCTTGGAGGCCAAATATAGGCTCGGACTCTTTGCCGACCCTTATCGCTACTGTGACAGCAAACGCCAGAAGACGGACATCTTTACTGCCAGTCATCGCAAGGCTGCACGTGACATAGCTGCCGAAACCTTTGTACTTCTCAAGAACGACCAACAGCTTTTACCACTCAGCAAGAAGGGAAAGATAGCTCTCATCGGACCGCTTGCCGACACGCGCAACAATATGAGTGGTACTTGGAGCGTTGCAGCTACTCACGACCGCTATTCCTCACTCAAAGAGAGTATGGAGAAGGCTCTTGCAGGAAAAGCCACTTTGCTTTATGCTCAAGGTTGCAATGTGGTGTACGACGAGCAAGAACAGAAAGATGGTGAGTTTGGCAAGACTATAACTCGTGGGGATGATGCTAAGCTGAAGGCTGAGGCTTTGCAGATAGCACGTCAAGCTGATGTCATCGTTTGTGCCATGGGCGAGACTGCCGATATGAGCGGTGAGTGTGCCAGTCGTACCGACTTGCGTATGCCAGACACACAGCGAGACTTGCTCGAAAAACTTGCCCAATTAGGTAAGCCCATCGTGCTACTCAATTTCTCTGGTCGTCCTACCGTGCTTACTTGGGAGAAAAATCATATCCCTGCCATCATGAATGTATGGTTTGGCGGTTCTGAGGCTGCCGATGCCATCTGTGATGTGGTCTTTGGCGACAAAGTGCCCAGTGGCAAGCTTACCACCTCTTTGCCCAAGGCTACAGGTCAGGAACCTCTTTATTACAATCACCAAAATACAGGACGTCCTGTACCCGATGACAATCCTCGATTTGCCAAATATGCCAGCAACTTCCTGGATGTACGCAATGGCGCCCTCTATCCTTTTGGATATGGCTTGAGTTATACCACCTTTGAGTATGGTTCGTTGCAGTTGAGTTCCCATAAAGCGAGTGTAGCCTCTGCCAACAGCGATACGTGGAACGACCATGCCGACATCACTGCCACCATTCGTGTTACGAACACAGGTCGTTGTGCAGCCGATGAAATCGTACAGCTTTACATTCGAGATAAAGTGGCAAGCATTTCCCGTCCTGTTAAAGAGTTGAAAGGCTTTCAGCGCATTCATCTTGCTGCAGGCGAGAGTAAGGAGGTAATTTTCCACATAACTCCTGATATGCTGAAGTTCTATAATGCCAACCTACAGTATGTTCTCGAATCTGGCGATTTCGACGTCATGGTAGGCCCTAATAGTAGAGAAACGAAGAATGTTATGTTCACAGTAGAATAAAGCCTTTGAGCGCTTCGTATAAGCGCTAAAGAGAATCCCCTGAAAGGAAGCCTTAGCATATAGGCAACCTTTCAGGGGATTTTTATGATTGTATTCAGAAGTTATTTTGTGAAGTCATGGAAGTTGTCATTCCTTTCTGTCACTAAGAACTCAAAGCCAACAGCATCACTGTTTGAGTTTTATGAAAGTTAGATTAGAGATGTTAGAAAGTTCCTATCTTCCTTACATCCTCCTCGAAGGAGTCTTTGTCGTTGATGGCACCTTTCTTGATATGTGCTCTGTAGTTGTAGATGGTGTTGACACTGTAATGCAGGAACTCCGCTATTTTGCTGCTGTCGGTGATGCCCAATCGGATAAGGGCGAAGATGCGGATAGGGGTGGAGAGTTGTTCCTTCTTGGGCTGTTCTATGCGCTCTTCTGGGCGCAGCAGGGCATTGAAGGAATCGAGAAAATGGGGGAAGAGCTGGAGAAAGGCGGAGTCGAAGTTGGTGTAGAATTCCTCTAACTCTTCTTCCTTGAAGTTCTGTGGACGTGTCATTTCGTACAATTCGTCATACTGGCGTGTCTTCAGCTTCTTGTGCACTCTCTTGCGCAGATCCTCTATCTTGTTGATATAGATGGAGCAGAGGCGCATAAATCTGCCCACATACTCTTCCTTGACACGGTTGGCGTCGGTGAGTTCATGGTTGACCACAGAGAGCTGGCTGTTGGTGCAGGAGAGCTGCTCGTTGAGCGACTTGAGCTGTGCATTGAGTTCGTGCTGTTGGTGGTTGGTCTTGGCGAGGTCGTCTCTTGCGATGGCGAGTTTATGTCTCTGTCGGCTGACGTAGAACACGCTGATGAGGAGCATCAACGCCAGGATGCTGATGATGCAGAGGGTATAGTTCTGTCGCCTGTTGTACTGGTCGTTCTCGTCTTTGTACATCTTGGCGATGACCGACAGCAGGGGCGATATCTGGGCCAGTCGCTGTCGTGAGCCGAAACGGTTGGCGCTGATGCTACTGAAACTGATGTACTTGTAGGCTCTGTCGACATCGTTGAGGCCCATGAGCTGGTTGGCCATTTCCCACATGGATCCTTGGTCCATGACGCCGTTCCTGATGTCGGTGAGGACTGATTCTGCCAGCCAGTACATCATGTGGGTGCTGTCGTTCTCTGCCTTGTATGCCAGATAGCGGTAGAGGGTGACCAGGGCGTAGGGATGCGACCCTTTCTCTACGTGGCTGAGCCACTGGTCGTTGATGCGCATGGCTTCCCGATTGTCATGGGCATTGAGGGCGTCGAGCTCACGATACTGAAATACCGAATTGCTGGTGGGGGGAAGCGCAGCATACATTCGTTGCCGGTATTCGGCTGCCATGGCACCGTATTGCGCCTCGGGGGTGATGGGGTTGCGGTAGTATATGATTTCGCCGTATACGTGGTTGTAAGCCATATAATACGTGCCCTTGGCAATGTTGTCAAGCTGGGTGGTGTCGATGGCGTTGAGGGTGTTGAGCGCCTCGATAAACTTGCCTGTGCTGGAGCAGCGGATGGCGATGAGTGCCTGGCACTTACCTACTTCTGAGTGTCTGCCCGTCTTCCGGGCAATCTCGATGCAGCGTTTGAGGTAGATGATGGCAGAGTCGTTGACGAAGGGCGTGTACTCTTCGTATAGCCGATAAGAGAGTTGGTATTCGGCATGTAGGTTTTTGGCTTGCGAGAGCTGTTGCTGCAGCTGTCGGATGCGCTGCTCTTTGCGGCTGACGTATTGGGCAGAGTGGTCTATCGCCTCGTCAATGCAGTGGAGCAGGGAGTCGACGCTCTCTGGGGTCTGTGCATGACCTATGAGAACTGACAGCGCAAGGAAAAGTTGCGTAGTAAGGATGATTTTTAGGCTTTGTTTGGCTTTCTTCATTTTCAGGTATTTTGCTGTTAGCCTGCAAAAATATGAATTTTTTTTAAAATACGCAAGAACAAAGCAAAAAATAATGATAGTTGAGGTGTTTTTCAGGAGTTTCTTGAGGAGTTAAAGGAGTTAAGGGGTTTTTCAGGAGTTAAAGGAGTTAAGGAGTTAAAGGAGTTAAGACAAATGTCTTGAGGGTTTAATTAAAGGAGTTAAGACAACCGTATTTTGGCGTTGTTTTTAAACAACAAAGCATATGTCTTAACTCCTTAATGAGATGCAGGGGAAAATTACTTCTGGAATACGCGAACGTAGTCCACCTCCATGGTGGCAGGTAAGCAAGATGGGTCTAAGCCCTGGCCGCCGCCCCAGGTACCGCCCCAGGCGAGGTTGAGGATGGGGTAGAAGGCTGCATCGAAAGGCCATGCCTCCTTGCCGCTGCCGTCGTTGCGATAGGTGAGGAGTTCCTCGCCATCCACATAGAAGGTCATGTATTCTGCAGTCCACTCCATACCGTAGGTGTGGAACTCGGTCTGTGAGTTGCTGATCTTGCGGCGTGCAGACTCGATGGCAGTGCCACCGTTGTTGTACTTAGTGCAGTGGATGGTGGAAACAACCACGTCGGGGTCGTAGCCCACAGACTCCATGATGTCGATCTCGCCATCACCAGGCCAGTTCTGCCAATTGACAGGCATCATCCAGAATGCGGGCCATGTGCCCTTGCCCTTAGGGAGCTTGATGCTTGCCTCGATGTATCCGTACTTCCAACCTGTGGACTCACGAGCGTAGAGACGAGCGCTCTTGATGGTGCCGCCATCGTCGAGGAGGTTGATCTTCAGTGTTCCGTTGGAAACCTGTGCCACCTTGTCCTCGCGCACGTAGTTCTGCAACTCGTTGTTCACCCATCCGGCTGGCTTGATCTCGTAAGTCCAGTCTGGTCCCAATTCGTTGTCGCTGAACTCGTCGTTCCATACGAGGTTGTAGCCCTCGATAGGGCAAGTGATGTTCTGTCCGCCCTTGGCCTGGGTGACGGTGATGTTCTGGCGTGAGCCACCCGACCAGATGGTGATGTTGCCAGTGCGCTCAGCGCCCAGGTTCTCGCCCACGGTGACGGTGATGGTGGCTTTCTTGCCTACGGGATTGGTGGGTGTCACCTTGATCCAACTGTCGTTGGAATAGGCGGCAAACTCGTGTGTGCTCTCCACCTCGGCGGTCTGTGTTCCTCCTTCCTTCTCGAAGTTCAGCGTGGTGGAAGAGAGGGTAATGGTCTCGGCCGAAGCGTAGCTGATGTCGGTTTCGTTGTTGCTGCAAGCGCTGAGGCTTATAGCAACAGCGAATATTGCGCTAAAAATCATTATCTTTTTCATGTTAGTATGTTTATTGTTCAAGTTTTCAGGGGGAATTCCCATGAATTCCTCACCTGAGAAACTTGAGTTTTGATGAAATTACTGAGCAGTTTTCTGGAAGATGATATCGTAGATTTCTACCTTCTCGCCTTCTGGATTTCCTCCAAAGTCGAATACCAGCTTGAGGGCATCGGCCGCACCGACCTTGAGGACGGTGGCAGGAACCTTAACCTGATATTCCTCGCCTGCCTTGAGGTCGTAGGTGTTCATGAAGAAGAAGTTTTCATCGCTGCTCGTGTCTGTTATCTTCACGGTTACGCCCTTGATGTCTTTCTTAGCCAGGAACTTGCACGAGAAGTCGTAAGGCGTGTCAGCCTCGCCAGGAATGTCGGTGATGAGGTGAACCTGTGCCTGCCACTGTGCGAAGGTCGCTGTAGGCAGCTGTACGGTGTAATGGCCCTTGTCGGCAGTGAAATCGGGAGCGTCTATCTCGGTCCATCCTGGAGCGTAGAAGAAGAAGGTGGTGAAGCCTGCGTCGCCCTTGTCGTCTACATGGCTCTTCCAGATATTGGAAGCGCTGTTGTAGTTGTATACGGTCTTATCTTCTTCCTCGGCAGGTGCTTCCACACCGTCGCACTTGTGTTCCTGCAAGTCGATGTTGCTGATGGTGAGCTTGGTGTTGTCGGCATTGCCTCCGCCGTCGACGACTAAGGTGACGTTGTCCATGTCGATGCCATCCATGTCGCTACGGTAGAAGAGAACTTCCTGGTTGGCCTTCAAGTCGATGCGCTCTGCAAAGTAGAAGCTGTTGTCGTCGCCCGTTTTCACCAGTTTGAGTGTTACACCCGGATGATCGGTGGTAGAAACGAGCTTGCAAGAGAAGTCGTACTTGGTAACCGCGTTAGTGGTCATGTCGGTGAGGAACTTGACCTGTGCCTGCCACTGTTCGGTGGTTGCTGTAGGCAGCTCAATGGTGTAGGCACCGTTCTTCTCGGTGACGGTTGGATTGTCTATCGGTGTCCATCCCGGTGCATAGTAGAACTCGTTGGTGAACTGGCAGTTCTTCCACATGTTGCAGTCGCTGTTGGAGTTGAAGCCCTGGAAGCCTTCGCTGGCGCAGGTGAGGATGTAGTGCCATGCTATGTTGCCATCGTCCCATACGAGCACCATGGTGCTGCCGGTAATGCTCTCTACACGCAGACGGAGCTCGCCGTTATAGGCTGCGTCGGCTGGGATGTAGGGGAAGCAGGTGTTGGCAGGCATGACGAGGTAGAGGTCGTCGCCCTCGGCACTGAGCTGGTAAGAGCTGTGCTGTTCGCTGACAGGCACCATGTAGTCGGTGTCCTGATGATAGTCGGGGAAGATAGAGCAGCCGGTGTTGACATACATGGTTCCGCCAGCGCCTGGGTTGTAGGTATAGCTGTAGTCGGAGCCAAAGGTGAGTCGGTCGTCGTACACACCGAATTCTGCCTTCTCGTTGGCTCCTGCCTTCCACCACTCAGTGCCGTCGGTTCCTGAAGGTCCGCACGCTAAGTGGGCGGGTTCGGTGGCAGCGATGCGCCACTCCTTGCCCGACAGCTTGCCTACGATCTCGCTGAAGTCGACGAGGGTGTTGGTGACGTGGAATGTGGTCTCGCCCATGCCCTGCGACATACCGTTGCGGTTGCCCACACGGTAGTAAACCTTATAGTCGCCCGAATTGACCCATATCTTCTGCAGTGGGTTGACGGTGGAGTAGACGGGGTTCTTGGTTACTTCCTTGCCGTCAACAGGAATGTACCACATAGGGTAGATGCCGTCGCCCTCCATGTGGAAGGTTACTGTGTTGGTCTCGTCGTCGACGCTGGTAGTCACCTTTGCGTTCTCTGCCAGTGGCAGTCCTGCCTCTGATACGCCGTCGAAGTCCTCTGGGCTGCACGCGCTGAGTGCCAACCCTGCTGTGGCAGCGATGAGGAGTGCCTTGCTGAATATGTTATGTTTCATAATTGCTTGAGTCTTTATATTAATAGTCGTTTTGTGTCAGTGTGCCGTGAGATGCGTCGATTTCACTCAAAGGAATAGGAAGATATTTCTTCTTCTCTGTCCATGTGTTGGTGCGGTAGCCGTAGGCATCGGGTACGAGTGTGGTGGCAGCCTTTCCTGTGCGGATGAGGTCCCAGTAGCGCTTGCCCTCGCCTACAAACTCCTTGTGGCGCTCGTCGATGATGTTGTCGATAGTGGCAGCCTTGTTGTCGGTGAGTCCGGCACGGTGGTGTACCTTGTTGAGGTATTCCTCGGCATCTGCCATGTTGCCGCCTGTGCGCACGATGAGCTCGGCTGCATTGAGCAGGGTCTCGGCGAAGCGGTAGATGCGCAGGTTGTTGTTGAAGTTGAGGTCACCGTCGGCTTTCTGGTCCTTGTTGTTTTCTTTATAGGCGATATACTTCTTGAGCCAGAGTCCGGTGTATTGCCAGCTCTTGGTGTCGCAGTTCTTGCCACGTCCGTCGAAGATGGTGGCGTCCTTGCGCACGTCGCCCTCGTCGAAGAGGTCTAAGGTCTCGAGTCTTACAGGCTCAAATCCCCATCCATTGTCCACTCCGTCGCTCTCCTTGTAGTCGCGTGGAGAGATGAATCGTGGATAGACGGTTCCGCCCGCATTAATGACTCCACCGCCCCAGGCACGCACGGCTCCGTCGTCCATGTAGCCTATCTCGAAGATGCTCTCCTTGGTCCACTCGCCACTCTCGAGGAAGATGTTGGCGTAGTCGGGGTTGAGGTCGTAGTTCTGCTTGTCTTTGATAATCTCTTGCATATAGCCTAAAGCTTTGGCGTAGCGGCTCTCGTCGTTCTGGTACATCACCATCTCGGCATAGATCATGTAGGCGGCAGCCTGGCTCATACGTCCCAGGTTCTTGTCGTCCCACTTCATAGGCAGGGCGTTGAGGCCGATGGCGCTCTCGAGGTCGCTGATGACAGCCTTGTACACCTCGTCGGCGCTCTTCTGCTCACCGATGTAAGGCGACTTGAGGTTCTCGAAGTAGAAAGGTATGTTGCCATAGAACTTCCATACCTGCATGTAGTAGAAGGCGCGCAGCACCTTGGCTTCGGCCATGAAGGTGTTGTAGTCGGCCTGTGTGAGGGCAGCCTTGGCCCACTCTATATAGGTGAGCACGTCGTTGGCGTTGCGTATGCCCTTATAGCTCTGATCCCAGATGCCAGTGAGGGCATCGCCTGGGTTCTGGGTGCTGGCATAGTTGGACATCTTCTGTAGGAAGAGGTTGTCGGAACTGGTTCCGCCGCCTACCCACACATCGTCTGCCATGATGTCGCTGCAGAGCTGTAGCGGAGCATACTGCACGTTGTTCCAGTCGTACTGGCGCATGGGGTTGTAGGTGGAAGCCACAGCTTCCATGATGTGCTCCTTGTTGCTGTAATATTCCTGCAGGGTGGCCTTGTCGGGAGGGGTCACGTCCAAGAAGTCATCCGAACAGCTTGTCAATGTAAGGGGAGCGATGAGCGCTGCCATCAATACATATTTATATATTTTCTTTGTCTTCATAATGATAAGTTTTTTAGAGGTTTAGAATCCAAGGTTGAAGCCCACGGTGATGGTGCGGCTCTGAGGATAGACACCATAGTCGACACCCAGCGAAGTGGCTCCTGTGCTGTCGCCTGATGAGATTTCGGGGTCGAAGCCTGCATACTTGGTAAGGGTGAGGAGGTTCTCGGCTGCTACGAAGAGGCGCAGCTTGTTGACGAAGAACTTCTTGGTGATGAACTGTGGCAGGGTGTAGCCCAGCTGGATGTTCTTGAGTCTGATGTAAGAACCGTCGGTGATGTAGAGGTCGCTGCTCTGCCAGTTGGTTCCGTCGTTGATGACGAAGCGTGGGTACTTGTTGGAAGTGCCTGGACCTGTCCAGCGGTTGAGCAGATAAGAAGGAAGGTTGGCTGGTTGCACGTCGGTACGGCGTGTGGCATCGAAGATGTCGTTGCCGGCAGTGCCCTGCCACATCATCATGAAGTCGAAGCCCTTGTACTCGGCATTGAGGGTGAAACCGAAGGTCCAGTCGGGCATTCCCTTACCTATCTTGGTGCGGTCGGCAGCATCGATGGCTCCGTTGCCGTCAACATCGACGAAACGCACGTCGCCAGGCACAGCCTTAGGCTGCAGCATCTCGCCGTCCTTGTTGACCCATGCCTTCACCTCGTCCATGGTCTGGAAGATACCGGCTGTCTTGTAGCCGTAGAAGTATGGGAATGGTTCGTTGTTGGAACCGCGGGTGATGGTTCCTGTGTTCTGCATAGAACCGAGTTCCAAGAAGCCTGAGGTGTTGCCGAGGTTCTTCAGTTTGTTCTTCAGATAAGAGGCATTAGCCTTGGCATGGAATTTGGCCTTACCGATGTTCCACTTGTAGCTGGCTTCGAGCTCAAGACCCTTGTTCTCCATATCGCCCACGTTGCCAAGAGGTGCGCCGGCTCCCACATAGTTAGGGATAGGCATACTGATGATCATGCCGTTGGTCTTCTTGATGTAATAATCGAGGCTGAATGTCAGGGCGTTCTTAAAGAATCCCAAGTCGATACCTAAGTCGGTCTGTTCGCTCTCCTCCCACTTCAGGTCGGGGTTGGCAAGTGAGCCTGCCTGTACACCATTGACAACGGTCTCGCCCTTGCCCAGGATGGTGTTATAAGGCGAAGCTGTCCAGGCTGCATAGGTGAAGTCGCCGATGTTGTCGTTACCATTCTTACCCCAGCTACCGCGAATCTTCAAGTTGCTCAACCAGTCAGGAGCATGGAAGTAAGGCTCGTTGATGACGTTCCATCCCAAAGAGAAGGAAGGGAAGGTGGCGTAGCGGTTGTTGGCACCGAAGCGTGAACTACCGTCGCGACGTACAGTAAACTGTGCCATGTAGCGCTCGTCGTAGTTGTAGCTGGCACGGAAGAAGTAAGAACTCAGTGTGTGTTCGTAAGCAGGTCCTCCACTGGCAGACATCTCGCCACGGCTCTGGGCGGCACTCGTATTGTTCATGAAGGGCTTGTTTATGTCCTTGAGGTTCTGCAATGCACCATAGAGGTTCATGCCTGTATTCTGCATCGCACTCTGACCTGCCACCAAGTTGATGGTGTGCTTGTTGAAGGTCTTGTCCCAAGTCAGCACGTTCTCCAACTGCCATACAGTGCCGCGGTTGCTCGACTGGTGGGCGTTGGTGATAGTGGCCTTATTGTTTCCTGAGAGATAATAGAGAGGTGTGTAGCCGTCGCTTCCCCAGAATGAGAGGTCGGCTCCGTAAGAGATGCGGTATTTCACGCCGTAACCGATGTTGAGGTCGGCAGAGAAGTTGGCTACAAACTTATGGCTCCAGCCCAAGTCGCCAGGCAGCGAGAGCATGGCCAATGGGTTGTTCATTTCCTGATAGCTGCTTCCTGGAACTGTGTACATACGTCCGGCTCCATCGTAGAGCATGTACTGCTCGCCATAGAGATTGCTCTGAGCTTCGGCTGCTGCACCGCTCACGGTAGGAGTGAGGATAGGAGAGAGGTAGAGGGCTGAACCCAATGGAGAACCATACTGAGAGTTGGCGTCGATGGCCTTGCTCTTGACACGAGAGTAAGAGATGTTGGCGCTGATCTGCAGTTTGTTGAGCCAGTCGCGGTCCTTGGTGTCGTCGAAGAGCGTGTAGCTGGTATTGCTGCGAAGCGACAGACGGCTGTAGTTGCTTCGGTCGTAGTTGCCGCCTACGATACCGTCCTGATGATAGTAACCCATAGAGAGGTAATAATTGATCTTGTCGGAAGCGCCGCTGACGTTCACCTCATGGTTGACAACACCGGCGTTGTCGTTGAACACCTCGTCCTGCCAGTCGGTGCCCTTGCCGTACTGATAAGGATCGGCATAGATAGGAGCCTGTCCTGCGTTGACAAGACCTTCGTTCATCATCACTGCATACTCGGTGGCGTTAAGCACATCGCGGTGCTTCCATGGGTTCTGCCAGCCGTAAGAGAAGTTGTAGTTCACGTGTACTCTGCCCTTCTCGCCGCCCTTGGTGGTGACGAGGATGACACCGTTGGCAGCACGTGTACCGTAGATGGCGCCAGAGGCAGCGTCCTTCAGCACCTCGATGCTCTCGATGTCGCTGGGGTTCAGATAGTCGATACCGCCCTCGATAGGCATTCCGTCAACGATGTAGAGAGGGTTGCTGTTGTTGATGGTTCCGATACCACGGATACGAACCTGAGAGGCTGCACCAGGCTGACCTGATGAGGAAGTGACGGTAACACCTGAGGCCAAGCCCTTCAGCGCATTGTCGACACGTACTGCCGCCTTGCCGTCGAGGTCGTCGGCGCTCACCTTGGCGATAGAGGCTGTTACGACGCTCTTCTTCTGAACACCATAACCCACTACCACTACGTCTTCGAGGGTGCGTGAGTCTTCCTTCAGCGTGATTTTCAGCTTGTCGGAAGCCTTCACCTCTTGAGTCACATATCCTATATAAGATACGACCAATGTTGTGTTGGGGGTGGCTTGAATCGTGAAGTTACCATCCAAGTCGGAAACTGTACCTTGCGAGGTACCTTTTACTACTACTGATGCACCGATGATGGGTTCGCCACTCACGTCGGCGATGTTACCCTTACAGGTAATCTGTTGCGCCTGCATGATGGTTGCCACAAACAATGTCAGCATCACCATTAATAACCTTGTTGGTTTCATAAGCTAAATGTTTAGATTTTTGTTATTATTGAGTTTCGTTATTATTAGGTATGATGTAGGTGGACGACTTTTTCGTCTTCTACCGAAGCATTCGTTTTTCCGCTTGCAAATGTACTAAAAAAAATAGTCGGTAACAACCCAGTGATAAATAAAAGTGGATTTGCAAAGTAGAAAGTTTTTCTTATGTTTCTGATTATCAGTACTGTGCGAGAAACTTGAAAATCGAAATCAGTGGACGCTTTATAAAGCTGAACTTCGAGAAAAGGGCGCTTTCATCCTTCTTATGTGTTGACAAAAAGTAGAATTGTGTTTTTGTGCGATTTTGCTTCTGTTCGTATGTTGTCCACTTTCTTCTTATCTTTGATTATCTTTTAAACAGTTGATTATTAGTGGCTTGTGAATCTTATGGCACTTCTGTTGTTCCACTTTTCCATTTTATGCCGAAAAATGGGTGGATTTTTTGCTTAATTTTGCGGCAACAATCTGATTTTTTTAATAACTTTAAAAACTTAAATGAGTATGAAACATTTGAATTTACTTCTGTTTGCATCTTCCATGATGTTCGTGGCGCCTGCTTATGGTCAGGACTATAAACAGGTATGGGCGGACGAGTTCAACAACGTAGGTTCAGTAGACGAAAGAACCTGGAACTATGAGATTGGAAACCGTGACAACGGATTTGGCAACTGGGAATTGGAAAGCTATCAGAAAGCCAACGCTACCGTGGGTCTCGCTCCCGACGGAACCACCAAGGCACTCATCATCACTGCTAAGCCTGATCGTACTTCTGCACGACTCTTCACCAAGGACAAGGTGTCGTTCAAATATGGTAAGTTGGAAACACGCATCATGATCCCTAAGACTGCCAATGGCTTGTGGCCAGCCTTCTGGCTGCTTGGCAACACGGGAACATGGCCTTCGTGCGGTGAAATCGACGTTTTGGAGATGGGACATTTTGACGGAATCAAGAACGGCACTCAGGAGAAATACTATAGCGGCGCCTGCCACTGGGGTGTTTATCAGAATGGAGGCTATCCCAACTATTGCAAGTTCACTACCTCACCTACGAGCCTGCAAGACGGCAAGTTCCACAAGTTTGTATTGGAGTGGACGCCCGATGTCATCAACATGTATCTCGACGACGCTGCTAAACCTTATTATAGCATGGACATCAGCGACAGAAGTCAGAATACATCGCCAGGCAACTATTTCAACAAGCAGTTCTATATGCTCGTCAACTTGGCGATAGGTGGCAACTTCACTGGCGTGAACAATGCTGCAGCCGTTACTGCCCTCAGTTCTGGCGAGAAGAAGATGTATGTAGACTATATTCGCCTTTACCAGAAGGAGGGACAGGAGTGCTACACCATCAACGGAAAAACTGTCGATAATATGAAAGAGGACACTCATTTCGAGGACACAACCACCAAGTTAGGAGAATATGGCTACAAGTCGCTTGATGCTGCAGGTAAGTCGGTCTTCGACTTCTCTAAAGGTTCAGACTACGTCATTATCAGCGCTTCCACCGGTGTAATGCAGCAGATGGGTGAGAAAATCAAAGCCGACTATTCGGTAGACAACACCAACCAGCACCTCTATATCTGGGAGAACACCTATGCGCCAAGCATTGGAACAGGTGTCAATTCCTTCGGACTCAACGAGGATTACTCTGTTTTTACCGTTACCCAAAAAGGATGGTCAGGATTGGGCTTTCACGGATTGAAAGACCTCTCCATGCTCGACGACAGCTACTATCTCCATTTCTCGATGAAGGGCGACGATGCTCTCTTGCATGCTTCTCATGCGATTCGTGTAGGTGAGGCCAGCTTCACTATCGGCAACAACCCTGTGGAGGGCATGATTTTGGGCGACTACAAACGCGATGGCGAATGGTACAGTTTCGACATTCCTTTCAGCAAGCTCAAGAAGATGGCAGGAACTGTGTTCCCCGACAAGGACGGTGGTGCTGCTGCCTATAGAGAGAATGCTATCAGCGCGCTCAGTGGTGGAAATGCAGGCACAAAACTTACCTTCGACAATGTGTTCTTCTATAAGAAGCAGGGTGGCAGCGAGACTCCTGATGTCGACGCTACGCTCGGAGAATTTGGATCCAAGTCGCTCAACGCCGAAAACCAGTCGACTTTCGACATTGCATCGGGTTCCGACTACGTGCTCATCGCCACTGGCAGCACCTTTGCCAATCAAGTAAAGGACGCAGGCAAGGTAAAGGCCGACTACAATGTCGACAATAGTCGCTATAACTTCAACCTCTGGGAGGGCACCATGACAGGCGCTACACCCACAGGCACCAACAGCTTCGGCTACAACGAGGAATACTCCTGCGTGAAGGTTGCTGGCGGAAAAGGTTGGTCGGGCGCCGGCTATGCTCCTGCAGCAGCCACCGATATGAGCATGATAGACGACAGTTACTGGCTCCACTTCTCAATGAAGACAACCAATGATATCAGCAAGAGCGCTCCTTATGCCATCGTCATTGGCGAGAATGCTCACTTCACCATTGGCTCTGCTCCTTTCGAAGATGGAAGTAAGAAATATGCAGTACTTGGCGATTTCTATCGCAATGGTGAATGGTACAGTTTCGATATTCCAATGACAGAAATCAAGAAATATGGCACTCCTGCCTTCTGGGGTAATAGTTCTTACAAAAATAACATCCTGAGTGTCCTTGCTGGCGGAACCAACGGTGTAGAGGTGAATCTCGACGGTGTCTTCTTCTACAAGAAGATTACTACTGGTATCCAGGCTTCTACTGCAGATAAGAAGCAGCAAGCCAAGGTGCTCGGCATCTACGACCTCACTGGCCGCCATGTCAGTGATATGAATGCTGGTGGCATTTATATCGTACGAACCAACAAGGGAAACTTTAAGGTGAAAAAGTAATATTTAAAGGTAAAAAAGTAAAAGGGTAAAAAAGTAAAAACAACTTTCTCAAATGGGGAAGTTAAGATAACTTCTCTAACTTCCGCACATGAGAAAGTTCAATAAATCAGGTACAAGGGGGCGTTTCATCAAGATGGAATGCCCCTTTTATCTTAATATTTTTCAAAACGAAGAAATAGATAAACAATAGATAATCAGTTACTTGTGCTCTTTTTGTTGCTTCGTGAAGCCACTTTTTTACCCACAGCCGAAAAGCGAAACGATAAAAAGAGTAAATTTGCAAGCGAAAACTTAATAACTTAATTGTGTAATTATAAGAACTATGCTTATGAATAGGAGAATTTACAAATTGTTACTTTTCTGTATGGTTAGCATGCTTTCTGTTTTTGTGCATGCTGCCAATACGCTGGAAGTAACTTATCAGATTGGTAACACCCAAAAAGTCACTTCCTCTGGTAATGAAGGCGAACTTTCCAAACTTCTTGGAGGCGAAGAAAACGCCATGAAATGGAATGGATGATTTCGCAGTACTGGTAACTATATTTACATCTTAAACAGAGGGTCGAGTCGATTACTGATGATAATGTGAAGTTAAATTGTTCCATGACCCGAAAATATTCCTCCAAAAGGAGTGAGTTTCTCTGACTTTGTTGCTATCTATGCCATGTCATATTAGAGTTTTGCTTGTTTTATTTTTTTTGCAACACTTAAATAAGTGAAAATTCTGACATGGCAAAATCCTGGGCAACTTTTTGTTGCTAAGGTCTTTTAAAAGTTTAATTAATAATAGTGTTGCGGAATTATGGATATGAAAAAAAATACTTTTATCAATGATCTTGCTCGCTTTGTGCGCATTTGTCTCAGCATCGCTTTATGATTACAACAAAGCCGATTCTGATGAAAATATTGCCGACGAAGATGACGAACCGATCATCGTTGATGGAATCATTTGGAATGACTAACAACTTTATTTCACGTTTTTCAAAAAAGTACAAAGCATGAATACATTGAAACAAACTCTGTTTTTATTGCTCATTCTCGTATTTTCGGGAGTGAGCAAAACTATTGCCCAATCCACTGGCGTGTATGTAGGTGGACATATCCGACGTGAACGTCCCGGTACCATCGAGAAATTACGCAATTCTGGTTTCACATACATCATTCTCTTCAATATCAACGTTGAGCCCGATGGTACACTGACTACAGATGGCGAGACGGTATGCAAAGATGGAAAGTATGTGTTTGGTAACACGCAACCCAACTATGTCTCTGACATAAAAAAACTAAAACAGGCACCAACAACCATAAGTAGAATAGAAATATGTATAGGTGGTTGGGGTAACGAGTCTTTTAGTCGCATCAAGGAACTTATTAATAGACATGGTGTAGGAAGTGGTACCATCTTGTATAAGAATTTTAAAGCGCTTAAAAATGCCATTCCAGAGATTGATGCTGTAAACAACGATGATGAGCATTGCTACGATGTCGCAACGGCTGTTAAATTCCACCAGATGATGTATGAATTGGGGTATAAAACAACTATCGCGCCATATACGAACCGTAGTTTTTGGGAAAATCTTGTTTCTCAGTTGGGCGATAGATGTGATAGGGTACTTATACAGTGTTATGATGGCGGAGCAGGAAACAATCCATCCGACTGGCATTTAGGTAACAGAGCTGTCCATGCAGGAAGAATGAATTACCAAGAAGGTGGTGTAGATGCATGCGTAGCTCAGATGGAGTCATGGAAGAAAAATAATGGAGTGAGCGGAGGTTTTATTTGGCTTTATAACGATGAAACATGGAATCTTAATCAGTGGGCAACGAGGATGCTACGTGTGTTTGGTACAAAAAAGTGCGATGACAATATAGCAATTCTTTATGCAGATTCCGACTATCGTGGTTATTCAAAATCATTGGGCGAGGGTAGCTACACTCAGGCAGATCTCGCCATGTATGGCATTAGTGCTAAGGATATATCATCGTTGAAGGTCACAAAAGGCTTCAAGATTACACTCTATGAGAATGCTGATTTCACTGGTAATTCAAAGAGTTGGACAACAGACGCTTCTTTTGTTGGTGGGGATTGGAACGATAAGGCTTGTTCGGTGCGAATCGAACCAAATGGCAAGAGCGGTCTGTCGGGTAACTTCAAAATCATGAACCGCAACAGTGGTAAGTATCTTGACTTGGATAATAACAAGACTGATAACAATACCGCAATCGTCCAGTTTGATGACGAGGGTGTAGATGCCTCTCAGACGTGGACATTTACAGAGGTGATGAATGGTAAGGGTGTCTACTCCATCTGCTCCTATGGTAATAAGAACCGAGGTATGGATGTCGCTGATTTTTCTAAGGATAACGGAGCTCAGGTGCAACTATACGACTATTTGGGTAATCCTCATCAACAGTTTATTCTCTACGACTGTGGTGAAGGCTATTATCAACTTGTAGCTCGTAACAGTGGTAAAGTGGTAGAGATTCCACAATCAAGCAAAGGAAATGGTGAATGGATAAAAATCTACGACAACAATGGCTCCCACACACAACAGTGGGCCGTGGTTGAGAACCGATACGACGAGGCTTCTGCAGTTACATTGTATACCGATAAAGGCTATAAGGGTAAAGCTGTGACCCTTTCTGAAGGCGAATATAACCTCAGTCGAATGGGGCTTTACAATCTGAAGGACAATGATATGAGTTCTTTGAAGGTCACTCCTGGTTTCAAGGTTACAATCTATGAGGATGACAATTTCAATGGCAAAAGTAAGTCATACACAGCCTCTGAGAGTTTCGTTGGTGAAGAATGGAATGATAAGATGTCTTCGTTGAAGGTTGAGGCATACGGAAAGAGTGGACTGTCAGGTGACTATAAGTTGCAAAACCGCAACAGTGGTAAGTTCCTTGATTTGGACAACAACACCACAGACAATAAAACAGCCATCGTTCAATATGATGATGAGTACATAGATGCAACGCAGATATGGACATTGACAGAGATTGGTGGTGAAAAAGGTGTTTATTCTATATGTACTTCAGTCAACAAAAGGCAAGGTATGGATGTAGCCGATTGGTCGAAAGACAATGGCGCCCAGGTGCAACTCTATGAATATAGCGGCCACAGGAATCAACAGTTCATCGTTGTCGAAAAGGGTGATGGTTATTATCAATTTGTTTCACGTCTTAGTGGTAAAGTGATAGAGATACCGAACTCGAGCAAGGACAATGGCGAGTGGATAAAGCTATATGACAACAATGGCACCAATACGCAACAGTGGAAATTCGTTAGTCCGTCAGTCTATTCTGGCATCGTAAACACCGAAAGTCTCTCTGGGATGAACCTCAGAAAAGAGGGCAATACCATCATCGTGACAGGTGCAAAAGGCAAAGAATTGACTATCTATGATGTAAGCGGAAGACTGATACGTTGCGAGACAATAGATTCTGCCAAATATTCCATGTCTTTGGATAAAATGAAGTCAGGTATCTACATCATGAAAATAGATTCCATTGCTAAAAAGATACGGGTCGAGCTGTAACATTGCTATATTCTATAATCTAATAATTGAACTTTAGCAAGTTCGGAAGTTATGGAAGTTAAAGAAGTTATCACTCCCTTCGGTCGTTAGAAGTTATAGCCAACAGCCTTTTTGGTTGAAAATTTAGCTGTAAAGCATTTGGCTTTAACTTCTCTAACTTCTTTAAATTCTTTAACTTCCCCATTTGCGAAAATTGAGTACTAATAATTCAAAATTAACTATTATGAAAAAAAATCGTGTTTTATTGTTTTTAACGTTATTCTGCGTGGCAATTCTGAAAGTCCATGCACAAAAAATTCCTATTGAGATAGTGAACAATTCTGTTTTTCCTGACGACAAGGTATATGTGGCTATCATTGGTAAGAAAGTGAGTGATGATGCTCCTATTTATTATGACCTCATAGCCAACAATGCAAGTGATGCTGCACTCAGGGCCCTTACTGTCAATACAAACACTCTGCATAAGTTCAACGGAGATAGAGGTTATGCCAATGTGTTTACGCCGCTGAATAAGATAAAAAACAAAACCATTTACGTAGATAAAACCCATGCTTGCCGTATGTTTTTTGGTTTCAATTCACCGCTTTACCTACACGTAAACGATAATAATGGTGGGTATGCAGGAGCTGACATGCAAAACCCTTCCGACCAGAATATCGATCTGCGATGGGAACTTATTGAATTTTCTTATGATAGGTATGGTGTGATGTTTATCAATACCACACGTGTTGATGCATTCCAATATCCCATGGGATTGGAACTATATGGAAATGCTTCGGCAGGTGCCAATAATCCATACACCAAGCGTGGAGAGGTGAATACCTATGAGGAGATTATCAATCGCTGGAAGACACAAAACGAAGGTAATATCTTCTCTAACTGTCTGAAGAACAATATAACCCATGATCATTTGGGAGGTATTATTATGCAACCATCTAAAGTGGCAGAGGTGAAGAATACTGGATATTTCGATGGCTACATCAACCGTATCTGGAGCGAGTTTCGCAATAAAGACATACACGTAAACATGGGCAACCAATTAGGTGTTTGGCGTGGACGTGTGAATGGCAACAACTTCGTCTTAAAAAGTGAGTCAGGACCTCGTCAAGGGCAGACGGCCATTGTAGGCAAGCCTACCTCCATTGATGTGATAGAAGGTGCAGGAGAGTTTGCAAGATCCCATGGCAACAGTGCAGATCTTCCAGTACAAGCCATGTTCTGTGGAGCGATGAATCGTGGAGTGATAAAAACAAATCTTGCAGATGGCGAACTGCAGGATTGGGGAGATACAGGAAGCTTCTTCAACACCGATGTATATAACCCTTATGTGAAATTCTTCCATCAGAAAGACATCAGTTACGACGGTTATACCTATGCCTTCGCATACGATGACACATTTGACCAAAGTGCAACATGTGCCACCAGTCATCCAGAACGTGCCGTGGTAACTATTGGTGGATTTAAAGGACAGTCTGGGACAGATCATCCTATACCAGAAGTTACTGCTGCTCCTATCCCTCATCACACAACTGACAATGTGAAATCGGTTTATAGTGATACTTACACTTCGCTTGTTCCGGATATGTTTATTGGCTCTTGGCATCAACAGACAGCTACACAGAGTGTCAGCCTTGACGGCAACAATACACTCAAGTGTTCCAACTTTAATTATGTCGGAATTGAGTTTGGTGGTCCTGAGATAGACGCAACAGATATGGAATATCTCCATTTGGATATCTATCCTCTATCTTCTTTTACGATCAATGTATACCCAATATGTCGTAACAACGATGGGAGTGTCAACGACCAATTGAAAAAACCTATTAATCTCATAGCTAATCAATGGAATAGCATAGATATCCCTATGAGTTATTTTGTTGGACTCAACGCTTCCAGGATCTTCCAGTTCAAGTTTGATAACGGTAAAGGAGAGACCTTCTATCTCGACAATCTGTATTTCTACAAGAATGGTTCTTCTAGCGGAATAAGTAGCATAGAGACCCACAAACAGGATAATCATGCGTGGTACAACTTGCAAGGTCAGCGTATGAACGATGGTGCAGGCTCATTGCCAAAGGGAGTGTACATACATAACGGAAAGAAGATTTTTGTGAAATAACATAAAATAATAAAAACTCATGCGGAAGATTCTTCCGCATGAGTGATAACCAGATCAGTGACATGAGTCCAGTATGTGGTCAAATAATTAAAAATATGAAGAGACGAATTCTTTTTGCAAAAAACTTTTTCCTTGTAGGTTTATTGCTATTAACTTCTTTACAAGTCATAGCGCAAAAAGCCCGTGTGATGATCACTACGGAAAACAACAGTAAACTCTTGTCAGAGACAATACTGAAAACCACAAAAGGTAGACCTGCATCCAACTATGTGCGTATCAATACAGACCGTCAATATCAGACGGTAGATGGTTTTGGCTTCGCTCTTACCGGAGGGACGTGTTACAATCTTATGCGAATGAGTGTAGGAGAACGTGTTGCACTTCTTAAGAAAATATTTTCAGAGCGCCAGGGTTATGGTGCGAGTTATGTGCGCATAAGCATAGGATGTAGTGACTTTTCTCTTTCACGCTATACTCTTTGCGATGTAAAAGGCATAGAAAATTTTGCCCTTCAAAGTGAAGAAATTGCGTATGTGATTCCCATTCTAAAAGAAGTGCAAGCCATCAACCCCAAGGTGAAAATCATTGCCGCACCATGGACTGCTCCTAAATGGATGAAGGTGAGTCAGAAAAATGGGGATGTTCCGTATGAGAACTATGTAGGCGGACATCTGAATAAAACTTGTTATTCGGACTATTCGGACTATTTCGTAAGGTTTCTGAAAGCGATGAAAGACAACGGAATAACAATCCATGCGGTGACTCCACAAAATGAACCTGGAAACGGAAACAACGAAGGAGGAGCTATGCTCATGGATGTTGAAGAGGAAATAGCTTTTGTTAAGGTTCTTGCCACAGCCTTTCACAATGCAGGACTGAGTACCAAGATATATCTTTTTGACCACAATTTTGATAACGAACAATATGCCGAACGGGTAGCAAAGTCCTTGCGGTCATCATCGTTTCTTGGTGACGATCTTATGGAAGGTGCCGCTTTTCATAACTATGGGGGTGACCCTACAGCCATGGCTACGTTTTATAATAACACGGGTCTGAAGTCAATCTATACTGAGACAAGTATAGGCTCGTGGAACGATGGACGTAATCTAAAAGACAAGCTATGCGGAGAATTCAACTGGTCGGGTTTGCGTGCGTTGCAAAACCAGAGTAGTGCATTTATAGCATGGAACCTGCTTCTCGACTATGATGGTCATCCTACCACCTTATCTAATAGTACTGTGTATGGCAATATGGAAATAGATGCAAGTAGTTATGCGCTCTCTACGGTACGCTACAATCGCGATTATTATATCATTTGCCATCTTTCTTCTGTCATCCGACCTGGTGCGGTAAGATGTGACTATATAGAGAATGGTGTACCAAGAGATGACTGGAACTTCAATTATGTCGCACTAAGAAACTCGGATGGCACCACAGCTTTTGTCATTAGTAATAAGACATCGGTCGAAAAGCATATCAACCTTGCTTCGAATAGCGAATATGTGAACGTAGATATACCTGCCAAAAGTGTTGTTTCTGTCCTTTTGGGAGCAGAACAAAATGCCGTGACCTTTGGTGGTATGGAGATGATTCCGTCAGATAACCGAAATAGTTTTTCTATCAATACCTATCTTGAAAAGGGCAAAACATACACTGCTGTAGGCGATGATGCCTTCAGTTCACCTGACTTCTATGAAGATCCTGATTTTTTCATCAAGTTAGGAAATGGTCGTTTCAAGTTTACGGCTCTCAGTGGTTATTATAACATCAAGTTTGTCCCCGCAACGAAGAGTTTTCGTATATACGCCTCTCATGAGAATGGGAATCCATTGAGTCTTAATGCAGATGGCACCGGTGCCTTATGGGCTATTGGCAGTGATGGATTGCATAAACCGTATTATAGTATCATAAGCAATCAGAGCTGGTGGACTGATACCGACCATGCTACATGTATGGCACCCGTGGGCAACAAGAGATACCAACTGACACTTACTGCAGGTCGTCAACTGAATGTAAATAATGTTGACTTTAAATTTTTCGGACAGGCAGGATGGGGTGTTGAATTGAATCCTACAGGTGAATACCGCATCTCTTCCAGGAGTGATGTGTTTCTCATAGGGCATAAGGCAGTGAATGGGCATAGTGATGGCAATGTGTATGTGGCTGACGGTGTGACGCTACAAGAAGGAAGAACCTTTCGTTTTATCGTTGACATGTCGGTTCCCTCGCAGCCAGTAATGTCTGTTGATGATATATCTACGGGCATAAAACATCCTGAAGTATCTGCTGATGGTCTTTCCAACGAGTGGTTCACACTTTCAGGTATAAAGATCGAACGGCCACATAAAGCTGGTGTTTATTTATGTAATGGGAAAAAAATCATGATCTTATAAATATCTGAGAACTGAATAGTTCATTTAATGTTTATGGTAACTGATTTTTCAGAAATGATAATTTCTCAAAAATCCTGCACACAGTGATATGAATGCTGGTGGCATTTACATCGTACGAACCAACAAGGGAAACTTTAAGGTAAAAAAGTAATATTTAAAGGTAATAAATCAGGTACAAGGGGGCGTTTCATCAAGATGAAATGCCCCTGTTGTCTTTATATTTTTCAAGACGAAGAAAATCGGTAAACAATAGATAATCAGTTACTTGTGTTATTTCTATTGCTTTGTGAATCCACTTTTTTTCTCACAGCCGAAAAACGTAACGATAAAAAGTGTAATTTTGCAAGCGAAAACTTAATAACTTAATTGTGTAATTAAAAGAACTATGCTTATGAATAGGAGAATTTACAAATTGTTATTTTTCTGTATGGTTAGCATGCTTTCTGTTTTTGTACATGCTGCCTCGCTACAAGTAACCTATCACATTGGTGACGCCACCTACACTTCCACTGGTACTGAAGGCGAACTTTCCAAACTTCTTGGAGACAACGCCATGAAAGTTACGCAACTTAGCGTGAACGGCTATCTTAATGATGCAGACATCATTACGCTGCAGCAGATGGCGGGAGGCACTACGGAAAAAGGCAGTCTGAAATCGCTCAATCTTTCTGAAGCCACTTTCACGACGACAGGCAAGAAAGTGCCCGACAACATCTTCCGGGACTGTAAGAATCTGCAGCAAGTAAACCTCAGCAACATGACCGAGATAGGAAAGTGGGCGTTCAAAAACTGCGCTCTTACCGAAATTACTATCCCTGCCTCTGTCACCATTATCCAAGAAGAGGCTTTTAAGGATTGTAGTGCCCTGAAGACCTTGAAGTTCGAGGCAGGCACTTCAGAAAAGGAACTGGTGCTCAAAGAGGAGGCTTTCTTTGGTTGCGGCAACATGGATCTCGCTAATGGTGGTGTTTTGCCCTCACGTATCATCAGCATAGCGGCCAGAACCTTTCAGGGATGTGGAATCACCAAGCTCACCCTGCCTACGAACGAAAAGTTGACTGGCATCACCCGCAAACTCGACTTCAATGGTGTACAGACTGATAATATGGGTGCTTTAGGCTATGGTGCCTTCTTCGGCTGTAGCAAACTTACCGACCTTACTATTCCCGCTAATGTGACGGTAATCAACGAGGTGGTGTTTCAGGACTGCAACCTGCAGAACGTCATTTTTGACGATGCTACCAAGATAACAGAGATACAGAAGAACGCATTCACCAACAACCAAAATCTGACAGGACTCTTCGCCGGTAAGCATTTTGATAACTTGAAAACCATAGGTGAGGGTGCATTCTTGAACTGTTTCAAACTTACCGATGCCGATTTCTACAATCTCACGAAGAACATTACTCGTATTGAGCGCGAAACTTTCCGCAACTGCCACGAAGGATTGAAGACAATTGATCTTCGTCCCACCATCGAATTCATTGGGGATGGAGCATTCGCCGACAATCCTAATGTGACAAATGTTATCGTGCATAGTGGTACACAGATTGATGCGCGGAGTTATGATGGCACTCATGGCATCTTCCTCAACATGGATCCCAACAAGGTGCAAGTTGTATTTGAGGGTGAAGCTGAGACTAATTACAAGGTCTATCGCGATAACATCAACGTGGGCGGAGAAGATAAGGGAAAGAACGCATTTATGTATCTTCTCACCAAGACTCTCGACGAGAATGCTACCGACTATGAGGTCGTAGCCCAGCGCCATGCCGACGTCCTCCTCAAACGCACATTTAAGCCAGGTTGGAATACGCTCGTGCTGCCTTTTGGTGCTCGCGATAATGGTAAAACAGTGAAGTGCGCCCGTATTTATCAGAAAGCACTCAATGCTTTTGAGGGCGAGGGTTTTATGATAGCTGCCTATCGTGGTTTGGCAAAGAATGATGCACAGCCCGACAACAGTACCTTCTATTTCCTGCAGTACGCCGACTACGACAATGATCCGCTCGATGAGTTTGAGCCTCTCCTCGTCAGAATGACGCAGAAAGACATCGACAACGCCAAAGGAGTCTATACTTTCGAGGATATCGAACTCAACTACGATGCCGGCAACAACACCTCATACACAGCCGAACAGGCGAAACAGCGCATGGGAAAGAATGAAAAAGACGAATATTTCACCGGCAACTACGACCAAAAGCTCAACGACAAGTTCAAGAAGTGCAGCTATGATGATTTCTATTTTACAGGAACATTGCATCTGCAGCAGGGTAATGCTACAGAGGGTTCCGCTTTCATCGCTCCTGGCGACTATATCATTCAGAACAATACTTTCGTAAAGTGTCTTGAAGGCAAGAAGTACGGACTCAAGGGATTCCGTGGTTATTTCAAGCGGTTGCCATCAAGTACATCACCTGCTAAGGGCAATATCGGCATCTGTCTTGTCGACCGCAATGGCGTAGTTTCTTCCATTCGTCAGGTGGACGGAGCATCGCTTACGTCAGCATCCGTTGCTCCTGCCGCAGTCTACAACCTCAGTGGCCAGCAGGTTGGTAATTCTCTTTCCACTCTTGCCAAGGGCGTTTATATCGTTAAGGGCAAGAAATTCGTTAAAAAGTAAATCATTGCAATCATGAAGAAAAAATATCAACAACCTCTCGTAAGAGTTCAAAGCGTAGAAGGTGAACCTCTGTTGAATGGCGGCTCCATAGTCGACCGCAATGGCAACCAGAAGGACACGTTGGGTTCCGACACCTCTTCTGGCGGTTCGGCAGATGGAGACGGCACTGTGTGGGGCGATGCTAAGCCTTATAACCCCTGGACAGCTTGGGATTAAGGTTTATTGTAAGCAAAATGCGGGATTGAAGAATTTGCTCAATCCCGCATTTTATTTTTTTGCTGTTGAATTTAAATCGCTAACTACTCAGTACCTCTATTGAAAACTTTGAATAGAAAAGCCTCGAAAAATGAAAGCGGCTTCGATAGTCAATGAAGCCTATTTCGTAGAGCAATGAAAGCGGCTTCGTAAGCAGTTGAAGCCTATTGATTTGTGGTTTAACGATTTTAGCGCTCCACAATCTGCTGCAACTCACTGAGGGAGGTTGCCACTTCGATGTAGTCGTGCCAGTTGCCACGAATCATGCCCTGCGAAGCCATGTCGTCGAGGAGGGCAATGGTGGAGTTCCAGAAGCCCTTCATGTTGTAGAGAACAACCTTCTTGCTATGATAGCCAATGGTGTGGGAGGCTGCCACAGTGAAGATTTCGTCGAGGGTGCCGATGCCGCCAGGGAGCGCCACGACGATGTCGCTCTGAGAGAGCAGCAGGTCTTTGCGGTCGCTGAGATTGTCGCAAGGAATCTCTACGTCGAGGTCGGGAAAAGTCTTGCCGCCTCGCTCTACAATGGTGGAAACTACGCCTATGGCTCTGCCGCCATGCGCCTTGACTGCCTTGCCGATGGTGTTCATCAGGCCGATGTTGCAGCCGCCGAAAACTAAGTCGTGCCCTTGCTCTGCCATCCACTTGCCCATCTCCTCTGTGAGACGGAAGTAGTCGCTGTCAATATGGGCGTTTGCTGAACAGAATACTGCTATTTTCATTGTTATTATGTTTTTTATGTTTTGCCGAGTGCAGGATATCTTATGCAAAGATTGCACCAACGAGCGCAATGAAAGCTTGCTTTCAGATTGCCGAGTGCAGGATATCTTATGCAAAGTTAAATAAAAACTTTGGATTTGATTTCTTTTTCTGACTATTATTTCTTACTTTTGCAAACAATATAACTAATCTACCATTGCACAGATGACTAAAAACAGAATAATAAGATATTTTTTGATGTGGATTTGCTGTTTGTCGAGCCACGTCGCTGAGGCTGTGCCGACCCTTCAGGACGGCGGGGCTTGGGCTAAGCAGGGCGTTACAGAGAGAAGGCTCAACGAACTCGATGGACTGGCGCACCATCACGCAACGGGTCTCGTACAGGACAAACAGGGAATGATCTGGGTGGCAACATGGAACGGACTGAGCCGATACGACGGCTATCGCTTCGTGTCGTTCAAGCCGAAGGCGGGCGATGGATGCTCGATGGGCGTGAACCGCATCAAGGATATTCGTATTCGCGATCCTTATATATATTGTAATGTGGAAGGCTACTGCTTTATCTTCGATATCCGCACGGGGCTGTTTGATGACAGCCATCTCTCCTGGAACAAGGCGCTGCGCAAATGGGGCTTCTTCGGTCAGGGAACGAAACGGCTAAAGACAGCCGACGGAGTGGAGTGGGCAGTGGACTCTCTGGGCGTAAGGATGAGCTACCGCAAGCCGTGTTATGCTACGTGGCTGTTGAGGCAACCAGGATGTCAGGTGAGGGCACTCTTCCGCGACCGCGAGGGACGGATATGGGTGTGCTCGCGCGACGATGCCTCTGTGAGAATCTACGACGCCAATCTGAATCTTTTGGGATTTCTTGGAGCCGACGGCCGACTGCATGGCGAGAAGACTCCTTTCCGGTCGGCTGTGTACACGATGTTGCAAGACGAGGACGGCAGCCTATGGTTGGGATGCAAACCTGGTGGACTGTTGCATCTGTCGCCCCGTGCCGACGGCAGCTACGACATCAGCCGAATAGCGCTTGTAATCCGTGGTAGGGAGAAAGAACATCATGTTTACTCAATGCAGAAAGACCGATGGGGCAGACTGTGGGTGTCAACGCTGAACCATGGACTGTTCTGTCTTACCCGTACGGGAAAGAGTTGGAGGTGTCAGCCCATCGTCCTCTCTCATGATGACAAGACAGGCAAGTACTTGGGGGTGCGAATGATATATATCAGCCATCGTGACGAGCTGCTGGCGGGCACAACGCTTGGACTTTTCGCCACGAAGCTTACTGCCGCCAATCCAGCCTCGCTGCGCTTTATCCGGCATGAGCGTGAGGGCGGAAGAGACGGCAGCCTGAGTTGCTCTGCCGTCATGTTTATGGCGGAGGACAGGGCCAACAGACTCTATATCTGCACCGAGGGCAGCGGACTGAACATGGTGGAGCCCGGTATTTCGTTGCTCAGCAAAGATGTGGACTTCAGACACTTCGACAGGCGCGATTTGCCGGAGGACTTCCTCTTGTCGGCTTTCGCGTATGGACAATACATGTGGTTTGTGGGCACCAACGATTTGACGGGCGTGGACGTGGAACATGGACTATCGCTCTATTTCAACCACCGCACATGGACCGATGAGCTGATTTTCTCGGATGCGCAGCCCCTGAGATGGAAAGGCGGCAAATGGCTCATGGGACTGATGGACGGTCTGGTGCTGATGGATATGGACCGGCTGACGAAGCGCACCAAGGCACCGCGCATCGTACTGACAAAGGTGTCGGTGGAAGAAGGCGAGATGATGGAGGCGGTGAGCGCCCACGACACCATCTGCCTCGATGAGACAGAGCGCAATGTGAAGATTGAGTTTGCTGCCATCGACTATGCCAACACCCAGTCGATAAGCTATAGATTCCAGTTGGACGGCGGCGTATGGAACACCTTAGAGAACAGCCACACGGTGACGCTGCTCAACCTTTCGCCCGGTACGCACACGTTGCGGGTGGAGTCGAAACTGCCCACAGGACAATGGGCGGGCAACGTGAAAGTGGTGACAATCTTCGTGAAACCAACCATCTGGCAGACTACTACCGCCAAGGTGCTGTATGTGCTGCTGGCGCTGTTGTTTATCTATGCCGTGGTGTACGTGACGAGGACAATTCGCTCCTCCCACCGCAAGCAGAGGGAACTCTTGGGGCAGTATCTCGACCTGATGGAGAAATATGACAAGGAGAAACACCTCGTCGTGGCTGTCAAGGCTGCTGGGGCAGACAAAACTGCTGTTGAGGTGGCAGAAAAGGCTGCTGAGGAAACGGTTGTTGTCGACGGTCAACAGCCCTTGCAAGCCGACAGCCGCAGCGTAGGCGAGGAGAGCCTGAACGAGGAAGACCAGCGCTTCATGCAATGCGTGGTGGAGTTTGTGGAACAGCACATCGACAATTCCGACCTCAGTGTGACCGAGCTGGCAGCCAAGTTGAACGTCAGCAAGTCGGGACTGAACCGCAAACTGAAGAGCCTGTTGGGTGTGGCGCCCAAGGAGTTTATCAACAAGGCACGAATGAACCGTGCCGTGGCGCTGTTGCATCACAGCGACCTTCCTGTGAAGGAAATCGCCTATCGCTGCGGTTTCAGCGATCAGAACTACTTTGGTAAGTGTTTCAGGGCGGCAATGGGCGTCAGTCCGTCGGAATATAGGCAGAAAAACGGGCTTTGAAACGTTTTTACCGAACATTTGGAACGTTTTTACCACTCATGTCGGGGTTTTTTGGCTACTTTTGCCCTCGACATTCTACTTCAAATATTTAAAAACTAATAGCAAAAATCTATGAGAAAAGTAGCGATTATTTTTATGAAGAAGTGTTCAGTACTATTGCTGATGCTTCTTTTCCCGTTAGGAGTGCTGGCGCAAAGCGTCACCGTTAGCGGACAAGTAACAGACGAGGCTGGTGAACCTATCATTGGCGCAAGCGTAAGGATTCCCGGCACATCGGTGGGAGTGGTGACCGATATGGACGGCAATTACTCTATCTCTGTTCCGAAAGGAAAACAACTCGAAATCACTTATGTGGGTTACAAGAAGGAAGTGATCATTGCCAAGGAAGGCAAGATGACTGTCCAGTTGAAGGAAGATTCCAACATGCTTAACGAAGTGGTGGCTATCGGATACGGAACCGTAAAGCGCAAGGACGTGACAGGTTCGGTTTCTTCGGTAGGCAACACAGAACTCGTGTCGGTGCCTGTGGCTTCGCCTGTTGAGGCCATGCAGGGTAAGCTGGCTGGTGTGCGCGTCACCATGCCTGAGGGCAACCCCGACGCCGAGGTCATCATCCGCGTGCGTGGTGGTGGTTCTATCACCCGCGACAATACACCTCTTTATATAGTAGACGGTTTCCCCGTCAGCAGCATCTCCGACATTCCTACCAGCGACATCGAGAGCATCGACGTGCTGAAGGACGCTTCCTCTACCGCCATCTATGGTAGCCGTGGTTCCAACGGTATCGTGCTCGTCACCACCAAGAGTGGTAAGGCTGGTAAGGTGACTGTGAACTACAATGCCTATGTGGGCTTCAAGAAGGCTGAGGACAAGGTAGACGTGCTGGGAGTGGAAGACTATCTGAAGTGGCAGTACGAATTGTCGAGCCTCTCTACTGGTGCCAATGCCGGCAAGTACCAGCAGGTACTCGGCGGATGGGACAACATACCCAACATTATGAACTCGATGAAGACTACCGACTGGCAGGACGAGGTGTACGGACGCACCGGCAACGTGTTCAGCCATAATGTCAACATTTCGGGAGGTTCAGAGAAGTTGCGCTTCACTGCAGGATACAACTACATGAAGGAGAAAGCCATCCTGCTCACCTCTGACTTCTATCGCAGCAACCTGAACTTCAAACTCAACTATGAGCCCAACAAGAAGACCAAGCTCGAGTTCTCTACCCGTTACTCACGCACCAAGGTGAATGGCGACGGACAGAGCGACGCTACCGGCGACCAGAACTCTGTGCCTTCAGGCTCTTTCGGCCGTATCCGCCATGCTGTGGTACAGTCGCCTCTGACGGGCTCAGGAAGCCTTCTCTTCGATGAGAGCAACATCGATGACGGACTGGAAGACCCAATCACAGCCCTCAACGACAACTATAAGAAACGTGTTCGTGAGAACTTCAATATGAACGGAGCTTTCACATGGAAGATTTTGCCAGAACTCACTTTCCGCACAGACGTAGGTCTCGACATCTACAACAACGACTTCCGTTACTTCTCCGGCTCTACTACCTATGAGTCGCAGAACAACACCCTGGCAGAATACAAGAACATGCCGCTTACTACACGTACCCAGGTGAACCGCCGCACCGTGCGCAACTCCAACACTCTGCAGTACGACTTCTCTAAGATTCTGCCCAAGGCTCACAGCCTGAACCTCATGGTGGGACAGGAGAGTATCGTAAGCCGCGAGACACTGGCAACGACACGCATCGAAGGATTCCCTTCATTCTACGATGCCGACATGGCTTTCCACCTCTCTGCACAGGGCACTCCTACACGTGCCAACGAGTTCTACTATCCTGACGACAAGATGGTGTCGTTCTTCGGACGTGCCAACTACAGTTTCTTGGACCGCTATCTGCTTACCGCCACTCTGCGTGCCGATGGTTCAAGCAAGTTCTCTAAGGACAACCGCTGGGGCTACTTCCCATCAGTGGCAGCCGGATGGCGCATTATTGAGGAGCCTTGGATGAAGTCGACACAAGACTGGCTGAGCAACCTGAAGTTGCGCTTGAGCTACGGTGTGTCGGGTAACAACAACATTCCTTCTGGACAGACCAGCCGTACTTATTCTATTAAGGAGAGCTCATGGTTGCACCTGCAGAACTCATGGCTCACCACGGGTAACGCAATGAGCAACCCCGACCTGAAGTGGGAAACCACACATTCGCTCAACCTGGGTATTGACTTCGGTTTCTTCAACAACAAACTCAACGGTTCGTTCGAGGTGTACAAGAACAACGTGAAAGACCTGCTCATGGAGATGCAGATCACAGGTAGCGGCTACAACACACAGTACCAGAACGTGGGCGAGACCAAGAACTCTGGTTTTGAGTTGACATTGAACTACGACGCCATCAACACCAAGAACTACGGTCTGAACTTCTCGTTCACACTCGGTCATAACACCAATGAGGTAGTGAGCCTCGGAAGCATGGACTCATACAGTAAGCCTTCTTACTGGGCAAGTACAGAAATTGGCTCCGACTACTTAGTGAAGCCAGGAAAGGCTGTAGGAACCATCGTCGGCTACAAACTGGCAGGAACAGGACGCTACGAGGTGGACGACTTCGAGGGTTACGATGCTGCCGCAGGAAAGTGGAAGTTGAAGGAAGGTGTGGCTGATGCCAGCGGTATTGTGGGCACAGTACGTCCTGGTACCATGAAACTCCTCGACAAGGACGGTTCAGGAACCATCAACGATGACGACAAGTTCGAGATCGGCGACGCCAACGCATGGGCTATAGGTGGATTCTCTATCGGTGCACGTGCCTACGGTTTCGACTTCAACGCCGACTTCTCTTACAGCATCGGCAACGATGTTTACAATGCTGACAAGATAGACCAGACCTCTACACGTGGCGGTATCTGGCGCAACCTCAACACCACGATGGCAAGCGGCAAGCGCTGGACCAACGTAGACGAGAACGGCAACTTCATCAACGATGCAGCCAAGCTCGCCGAGATGAACAAGAACACCACTATGTGGTCGCCTTACACAACAAAGGCTGTGCTCACCGACTGGGCTATCGAGGACGGATCATTCCTCCGCCTCTCTACACTTACCTTGGGTTACACACTGCCTAAGACATGGATGCAGAAAATCTATGTTCAGAACCTGCGTCTATACTTTACCGCTTCAAATCTTTTCTGTATCACCGGTTACAGTGGACAGGATCCAGAGGTCGACTGCTGCCGCAACGTGCTGGTTTGTCCAGGCGTAGACTACTCGGCTTATCCAAGAAGCCGCCAGTTCATCTTCGGTCTTAATCTTACATTCTAAAAAAAACACTTAAAGGAAACATCGTTATGAAAATAAAATATGTATTTACAGCCCTGTTGGCTGGCGCTACACTCATGTCGTGCAACGACTATTTAGACGTAGAAAGCGAGTCACAATACAACGATAAGGTGGTGTTCTCTAACACCCCGCTTGCCGAGAATACGGTCATCAGCATCTACAGCTGGTTTGCCGCCACCAATTCTCACCGTGCGCGCTACATGCCTTACTATGGTATGAATACCGATGCCGAGTGCTACTTCGACATGGCGCAGCCTTCGTCGGACAACAAGACCTCGCTCTGCACTTACAGCGCCTTCTCTGCCAACAACTGGATGGCTTCTGGAAAAGACCCTAACGCCTTCACAGGCTTCTTCAACGGCATTGAGGCTGCCAACTGCTGCATCGAGGGAATACGTGCCTATGGCAATCCTGAGAGCAATGCCGACATGGCTTATCTCTTAGGCGAGTCGCTCACCCTGCGTGCGCAGTACTACTATGACCTCATTCGTGCCTGGGGCGACGTGCCTGCCCGATTCACATCGGTGAAGCAGAGCACCATCTACCTTCCCAAGTCAGACCGCGACGTCATCTACAAGCAGATTATTGCCGACCTGAAAGAGGCTGCAGGCTATCTGCCATGGCCAGGAAAGGCTGAGCGCACCAAGACGACAGAGCGAGTGAACAAGGCTTTTGCCTTGGGTCTGCGTGCACGCCTCATCCTCATGGCCGAGGGTTACAGCCAGCGTCCTACATCGCTCGACAATCCTACTACTTATGAGGTGCGCCGCAGCAACGATCCTGAGCTTACCAGCACAGCCCTGCTGCAGGAGGCTTACGACGACCTGAAACTCGTCATCAGAGAGAGTGGACTCGCACTCGACGCCACTTACGAGCAGTTCTGGAACGACCTCGCTACTGACGTCATCACCATCGAAGGCTCACACAAAGAGTCTATCTTCGAGATTCCATTCAACGACGGACGTGGACGATTCTTCTATCACTTTGGTGTTTACCACAAGTCGAAGAGTCCACACTTGACCAAGACCAACTATGGCGGACAGAACATTCCTGCTCCTACACTCTACTATGAGTACGACAATGCTGACCAGCGCCGCGACGTGAACTGCGTGCCTTACAAGTACGACAACGGCTACACAATGGCCAAGTTGGGTGACAACGATGCCTCTGCACCAAGCTTCAACTTCGGTAAGTACGACTATGAACGTATGACCCGTACGGTGACTTCCAACGACGACGGTGTGAACCTGCCCGTGCTCCGCTACGCCGACATCCTGTTGATGGCAGCTGAGATTGCCAACGAGCTGGAAGGTCCTGATGCAGCCAAGCCTTACCTCAAGGAGGTTCGCAACCGCGCCTTTGCCGTAGCCGACCGCCCTGCAAACGTAGAGGCTTATGTCAACGCCATCAGCTCGAAGGCCGACATGCTGAAGGCCATTCAGAAGGAACGCCTCCTTGAGTTCCCTGGCGAGATGTTGCGCAAGCAAGACCTCATTCGCTGGAATATGCTCGGAACAGCCGTAAGACAGACCGTGACCGACATGAGAGCGCTGCGCGACCGCACAGGCAAGTATGCTGACGTGCCTACAGTGGTTTACACACGCACCAATGCTGCTGGCAAGTTGGAGTACTATGGCTTGGCTAAGGGTGAGACAGCAGCTCCTGCTGGCGAAGGCTGGACACAACTCGACTACGACTTCGTGTCTGCCACAGTGAAGGACAACATGCTGGCCAACTATTTTGCCAACGATCCAGACTCCCGTCAGTACTGGCCTATATTCGACTCAGACATCAACGCGTCGAACAATGCATTGATCAATAACTATGGTTATTAAGTAAGAAGGAGTTGGGGGAGTTTTCTTTCCAAGAACTTCCCCCCAACTTACATACCTGAATGAACGGTAGATTTTTAGTTATATATTAAATCAACACAAAGGCCTCTTAGCCTCGGGAGAAGCAGAGAGGCCGATTCTTTAATAATAAATTCAACAACATCCTCTTAAACCTACGAAGCCTCATGAAGACAGCTATATGTACCCTTTTGTGCTGGTTTACCTTTTCTACAGCCCTTATGGCACAAGACGCTCCTCTCGACTTTTCGAGGAGAGTAGCAGATTATCTGCTGTCACATCATAACCATCATTTGTCAAAGGCACAGGACGGACACACTCACATCGACAGCTATTATCAGGAATGGAGATACGTGAATGGTGTGCTCGGAGTGGCAATGCTCAATCTTGCCGATGCGGCAGGTGAAAAGAAGTATGAGCAGTTTGTCAAAGAGAACTTTGACTTTTATTTCGAACCAAAAATACAGCGACAACTCAGGAAAGAATACGGATCGGGCGTGCGCGACAATGCGTGGCGCAGATTCTTCTCCATGTCGAGCCTTGATGACTGCGGAGCTATGGGAGCTGCCCTCTCCGAACTGGCACGACGATACAAAGACCAACGTTACGAGAATTATCTCGACAAGATAAGCCATTACATTCTTACTCAGCAGGAGCGTATTCCCGAAACAGGCATTTACTGCCGGGGAAGGGTGGGAGAGCGAACTCTCTGGCTCGACGACCTGTATATGTGTACTTCTTTCCTGGCTCATCAGGGAAGTCGCAAGGGTGCATCGTCCGACTTGTTGCAGAGAGCGGCAGAACAGGTTTTGCTCTTCGACAGTCTGCTCTTCGACAACGACAAGCACCTCTATTGGCATTGTTTCTATTATGACACGACCCATGCCCACGGCACCGCCCACTGGGGAAGAGCCAACGGATGGGCGTTTCTGGCACAGGCTCTCGTGCTCGACAGATTGCCCGAAGAGCATCCTCTGCGAGACAGATTGCTGCAGCTGTTCCGAAAAAGAGTGGAAAACATCATCGCCTATCAGGACGCACAGGGCATGTGGCACCAGTTGCTCGACAAGCCTGACTCTTATCCCGAAACTTCCTGCACAGCCATGTTTGTCGCAGCCATTGCGCATGGTGTGAACAAGGGCTGGCTCGACAGCTCGTTCGCCTCTGTGGCGCTGCAGGGATGGAAGGCTGTCTGCAGTCAGATAACCCCTGAAGGACAGGTGAAGAATGTGTGCATGGGAACAGGCATCAGCCGCGACTTGCCTTTCTATTACAACCGACCGGCTCCGCTCAACGATGCCCACGGACTGGGAGCCGTGGTGCAGGCAGGAATAGAAATCAATAACGTAACAACAAAAACAACAGAATAGATATGAAAAACTTAAAGCTAAAACTCACATTCCTGTCGCTGTGCGCCTTTGCTACAGCGGCTCATGCACAGCAAGTGAAAGGAAACAGCGTGCTCTACACATCGTCTCAAGGCAACATGCGCATCGAGATGTGTTCGGAAAGCATGTTCCGTGTAACCAAGGTGCCTGCACAGCAGATGCCTGATAATGAGAAGTGGATGGTGGTCAACTACAACTTCCCACAGGTGAATTTCAGCGTGGACGGCAAACAGATAAAGACCAGTAAGCTGCAGGTAAGCATTCAGGAAGCTCCCTGGCGCATACAGGTGGCTGATGCTTCGGGTAAGGTGCTCTACGAGGAGTTGACATCGGGCTGCAAGGACAGCATATATAATGAGGTGAAGATGAATCCCGACGAGCACTTCTTCGGCTTCGGTGAGCGCATGGACCGCATCGACCAGCGTGGACAGCGTGTTCACCTCAATGTGGAACTGGGACGGGGCTCAAAGCCTGCGGTAGGCGGCAAGGACATTCTGAGAGCCAACTACTGTCCTGTGCCTTTGATGCTCAGCAACAAGGGCTACGCCGTGTTCTTCCATACTGCTGTGCCCAACGACTGGGACATGGGATGGACCAACAACGACAAGTACAGTTTCTCGGCACCTGGTGGCGACAACGACTATTATTTCATCTATGGCGAACAGTTGGAAACTCTGATTCACAGCTATCAGCAACTCACGGGCGTGGCGCCTCTTATGCCACGTGCTGCCTATGGTCTGCACATCGGCTCGTACAGCGGTGGAACATGGCATCATGAGAGCAAGGCCAACGATACGTATGTGGTCAATCTCATCGACCGCCTGCGTCAGGAAAAGATTCCGTTCGACATGATGTGGCTCGACTCTACCTGGCGCCTCTTTGCCAAGTTGGGCAACGGAGGCTGTACCTTCGAGTTCCAGGATCAGTTTAAAGACCCAAAGGGCATGATCGACCATGCTTATAAGAATCATGTGGCAATGTTTGGTCTGCACATTCGTTCGCTGGTCGACAACGGCAAGCGCAACAATCTGCTCACCACAGCACAGAAGAAGGGACTCACCATTCAGGACGGTGGAACCAACGCCATCATCAACTTCTTCGACGACAAGGCTGTGGACTGGTGGTGGAAGAATGCAGCCAAGAAAGTGACCGACCTGGGAGCCAAGTTCTTCAAGACTGATGTGGGAAGCGCTCTGAACTACAACAATCCAAACATCGAGCAGAAGGCTGCCCACAACCTCTTCCCTATAGCCTATGCCAAGGCTCCTTATGAGAACTTTGCCAAGCTCAACGGACAGCGTGGCTTCGACCACACACGCGAGGGTTATGCAGGTATTCAGCGCTATCCTTTCATCTGGGCTGGCGATTGGGGCTCGGAGTGGCAGTGGTTTGAACCTATCATCCGTGGCGGTATTAATATAGGACTCTCTGGTGTCGGCTATTGGAGCCACTGTATGGGTGGATTCGAGCAGTATTCTGCCTACGACACCGACATCTATCTGCGCTGGGTGCAGATGGGAATGTTCTCGCCTGTGTCCATCCTCTTCGGTATGGATCATCCTCGTTATCATGCGCCATGGACTTATGGCGAGGAAGCACAGAAAATATTCATCCAGTACGACTCGCTGCGTTATGCGCTCCTGCCTTACATCTACACCAGCGCCTGGGATATGTACAAGACCAGCCGTCCGCTGATGACACCTTTGTTCTACGATCATCTGCAGGATGTCAATACCTATCAGATTTCAGACCAGTATATGTTTGGCCGCGACATGATGGTGTGTCCTGTAACAGTGAAGAATGCACTCTCGCGTCCTGTTTACTTCCCCGGTGGCGACTGGCTCGACTTCTGGACAGGTGAGCGCATCAGCGGACGCCAGTACAAGTCGTTCCTCACACCTATCGAGATCATGCCTATCTTCCTGCGCCGTGGAGCCATCATTCCCCGTCAGGAAGTCATGCAGTACGTGGACGAGCGCCCCAACACCAACATCTCGCTGCTCATCTATCCTTCCGAGCATTCGGTGTATGAAATGTACGAGGACGACGGCAAATCGCTCGATTATCAGAAGGGAGTTTATGCCGTCACCAAGATGGAGAGCCGACTGGCACAGAACGAGTGGATACTCAACATCACGACTCCTAAGGGCGACTACAAGCCTGTTTCTCACTACTACAACGTAAGTGTTTACCTTGACAAGAAGCCTAAACTCGTTACTGTAGCCGGCAAGTTTGTCGATGGATGGAAGTACGACGAGAAGTTGCGCTTACTTACCTTCGATGCAGGCGAGGGCGATATGGAAGTGGTTGTCAAGATGTAAAATCAAGACTTTTGGGGTTGAATACTTTGCCATGAAGCATATGGCTTTAACTTCTCCAACTACTCTAACTTCTTCATTTGCATTTATAAAGATATTACTATGTATAAAAACAGATTCTTCTTATCGGTTGCCGCCGTGCTTGCAGGTACGGTGGCAATGGCTCAGGGCTCTTACAAGGCTTTGAAGTTCAAGACAGCCACCTCGCTCTACAACTACGAGATGCTGCCAGTACACGCTCAGAACTATGAGCGCCAGCAGGCTTTCGAAAAGGCTTGCCAGTCGAAGGAAGCCATGCAGCAATACGTGAGCCAGTTGCGCAGTCGTTTTTGTCAGTTGGCTGGCGAAATGCCACAGCGTGGCAAACTCAATGCCAAGGTAGTGGGCTCGTTGAAGGGCAACGGCTTTATAGTCGAGAAGATTGTCTTTCAGAGTACGCCAGGCCGTTACGTCACAGCCCATCTTTATCTGCCCGAGAAGGTGCAGGGCAAGATTCCTGCCTGTATCGAGATGTGCGGACATGGACTCGACGGAAAGGGCACGGGTTCGGGAAGTGCTGAGCAGTTGGCTGTCAACGGCATTGCTTCCATGGTGGTCGACCCCTTCTCACAGGGTGAGCGCCAGCAAACCATCGATGCACAGGGCAAGAATCTTACCCGTGGCGTAACTACCGAGCATACACTCATTGCTCCGGGCTTCATCCTCCTTGGCAGCAGCCTTGCCGCACAGGAGTTTTTCGACAACAGCCGCGCCATCGACTATCTGCTCAGTCGTAAGGACATTGATGGCGACAAGATTGGTTGTTATGGCTTCTCGGGAGGCGGCACGCAGTCGTCTTATCTGGCTGCTCTCGACGACAGGGTGAAGGCAAGTTGTGTGGGATTGTTCTTCTCGTCGCGCGAAAGAACCCTTGAGACTCAAGGCCCAAGCGACGGATGTCAGTGGATTCCGGGCGAAGGACGCGAGCACATCGAGATAGCCGACATGGCGATGATGAATGCGCCAAAGCCTTTCCTGATTCTTGACGGACGTTTCGACTTCGTTGACCATTGGGGAGCCTTGCGTGGCTATGAAGAGGTGAATCGTTGCTACAGTCTGCTGGGAGCGCCCGACGCTGCCGAACAGCTTTATTACGACGACGGACACGCCATTCCCAAGCCCAGCCAGGACAAGATGGTAAGCTTCTTCCGCAAGGCTCTCTTGGGCGACGCACAGGGCGAGGTGAAGCCTTATACTTACTGGCGTAGTGACGATATGTGTTGCACCAAGACAGGACAGGTAAACTTGGAATACAAGGATGCGCTCAGCTCCATGCAGGAGTGTGAGGCACAGATGGACAGGCTGTCAGCCCAGCGCCAGGCTTTCTGTTCGCAGTCGGCCGACAAGGTGAAGGATGGCATTCTAAAGCTGTTGGGACTTCCTAAATTGAACGACCATTGGAATGCTATTGAGACTCGCCACGAATCGCAGCGCGACGTGGAGGAATATCGTTATCAGCTCGATTGCGAAGGTCAGTATCCTGTTCCTGTCATCGTCAGGATTCCGTCGGTTGCCAATCAGCAGTCGAAGGTTTGCATCCATCTTGCAGATGCAGGAAAGGCAAGTCTGCTGATAGAGATCGATCGTCGTGATGTATTCTCCGACGGCACGATTCATGTCTATGCCGACCTGCGAGGTTTTGGTGAGACGAGCGACATTTTCGAGTACAACCTTTCCAAGTATTGGAATACTCAGTATCGTTCTGCTGTAACTGCCCTTCATGCAGGCAAACCGCTCATAGGTCAGCGTGTGCAGGATTTGCGCACCATTCTCAATTTCTGTTCGGCTGACGAAAAGTTGAAGGGTCGCCAGATTACAGTCAAGGCTGACGGAATGAACGCAGTCGTAGTGATGCACGCTGCTGTGCTCGACGAGCGATTGGCTGGTGCCACACTCACCCGCACATTGAAGACCTGGCGCAATTACATTCAGCACCCCGTGCAGTATGACATGATGTCGAACGTCATTCCCGGTGTCTTGCGCTGTTACGACATTCCCGATCTTCTTTCGTTGGCTAAGGGAAGGGTCGTTATCCAGGACTAAATCGTTGGCAGGCACACTTGCCGACAAAAACAAGGTGCTGTTTGCTATCCTTACCGCAGATCGTGCAATGAAAAAGTAAAATACTATTGATAGAATGCGCCCTGAATCAAAGTTGTTTGTTGGTTCAGGGCGTTTTGTGTTTTCTTTTTTCGGATATTTTAGTACGCATTTCATTTGTTTTCCAAATTATTTTTTTATCTTTGCATAAGATAAGCTGCATCTCAGCATAACATTCAACACTTAAAAACTCAAAAACAATGAAACATTTGGATTTTTCACTCTTCACATTTTTTGCCTTGCTGATATTCTCTCAGCCATCTTTCGCCCAGAAACCGAATGCGAAACAACTGCCTGTGCGAGAGAATTACGAGTGGCAAGGTGAGTTGCCCGTTTACGTCGAACAACTCAAACAGGAACTCACATACCCTATGGCATGGGGTAACAGTCCTATCAAAAACTTTGCAAAATGGAAGAAGGCTGCCCGTCAGAAGATATTTGAATGTATGATGGCACCTCCTCGCCGAGCCAAGTCGTGGGACATGAAGGTGATAGCCGAAGAACAACGAGATGGTTATCGTGCACAGAAAATCAGCTTCTGTGTCAACGCCTATGCCCGCATCACAGCCTATCTTCTTATACCCGACGGCAAGGGACCTTTCCCTGCCATCAATGCCCTCCATGACCATGGAGCCCACCTCTACATCGGCAAGGAGAAGATGATACGTCCCTTTGATGTCGACACCGCCGTTGTCGCCGATGCAGATGCATGGGCAAAGAAGTTGTACGAAGGTCAGTATCTTGGCGACTATCTTGCCCGTCACGGCTATGTAGTCTTCTCTGCCGACGCACCTCTTTGGGGCGAGCGTAGCCGTAAGGAAGGTATCGACCGCAACAAGTATGATATTATCGCCGGCAACATGATGATGCTTGGACGCGACCTTTCTGCCTTTATGACTTACGACGATATGGCTGGAACCGATTTTCTGTCTACTCTCCCTATGGTCGATAAGGACAGGATAGGATGTGTGGGATGTTCTATGGGCGCATACCGTTCCTGGATGCTTGCTGCCCTCTCCGACAAGATCAAGGCGAGTGCCAATATCTGCTGGATGATCACTACCGACGATCAGCTTACCCTGCGTTATGGACGAAAGGAGAACGGAGGGTTTGCCAACTGCATTCCTGCACTCCGTCAGTACCTCGACTATCCTCACATCGCCTCCTTGGCTTGTCCTCATCCTTCTCTCTTTATTAGTGGCACCCTTGACCATCTTTTCCCCGTCCCCGGAGTCAAGAAGGCTTTCGAGCAGATGCATGCTGTATGGAACAGCCAACATGCAGATTCTCTCCTTACCACCGAACTTTGGGACGTGCCTCATTCCTGCGGACTTCGCATACAGCAGAAGATTCTCCAATTCCTTGACCAAAACCTTTGATGAAGGAATGAAAGGGACTTCCTGTAAATGAACACGCCCTGGGTTAGGAGTTTTTGCCTTACATGGCGTTCCAACTGAACAGGTCGAAGTTTTTTCGGATGAAGCGAAGAAGGCTTTCAAATTTCTTAATATTGAAATTTGAAAGCCTTCTTTTTCTTCTTAAACAATTTCGGTTGCAGCCAATATCCCAATTTGGTACACAGAATTCCGATGCAGGCTCCCGCCACGACATCGTTCAGATAATGCCGGTTGTTGTAGACTCGCAGATAGCCTGTCAGCGCAGCCATGGCGTAGCCCGAATATCCTATCCATGGCGACACGTCCTTATATTCTTGATACAGCATCTCTGCACCCATGAATGCCCTCGCCGTATGACCCGATGGAAATGACCTGCAGTCTCTGCCGTCGGGTCTTTCCTCGTTTACAGCCGCCTTCATGCCGAACGTAATGAGTCCCAATGAAGCGTACGACAGCGCTATGATGCCCAGACGTTCTTTAGGTTCGTTTTTCCCTTTTACGCCTGCTAACCTCAAGCCCCAGACCGTCGCCATGGGTGCAAACTGCAATACTTCGTCAGCCCTCAGATGATGCCTTCCCTCAGCCGACAGCCCTTTCTGAACCTCGCGCTTCTGTTGCGCAAACCAACCATGGTTTTGAACATACAGCGCAGCCAGTCCTGTTATGACTACAGGTACCAGTATGTCCTTCGGTCGCAGCACGGGTTTGCAGTCTGCCGTCATCATGGGGGCGGGCAATGGTCTTGTTGTGGCTACAATAGAGTCGGTCTGTACTGTTTCCGTTGTTTTCAACGAGTCCACCGACACCATGGCAGAATCCTGCGCCCACAGCACAGAGTTGCAACAGCACCAGCAAACAAGTCCCAGCAGAACCCTCCGTCGTAGGCACGAAGGCAAAAGAACTGATAAATCCATCATCATCTTGAATGTATAAAAAGTCTATTTTGTGTGCAAAAGTACGAAAACTTTTTGATTATCAAGAACTTTTTACTAACTTTGCACCCGAATTTAGACAAGTATCAGGCAGCCTGTCGCCTTTTAGCGTAGGACAGGACAGCCTTGTCGCAAGCGTTTTCGGAAGGATATTGCACCCTATTAATGGCTGGGAGGGTGAATTCAGCCTTCTGCATTGAATACATTAATAAGGTAAAAAAGATTTGAAAACATTTTTAGAATTAGGCGTCAGCGAGGACATTCGCCGCGCTATTGAGGAGCTTGGATTCGAGAATCCAATGCCCGTACAAGAAGAAGTAATCCCCGATCTCTTAGGCAACAAAAACGATGTCATCGCGTTGGCGCAGACAGGAACTGGTAAGACTGCATCCTATGGCATTCCTGTCATTCAGAAGACCGATGCTCAGAACAAGCAGACACAGGCCATTATCCTGAGTCCTACCCGTGAGCTTTGTCTCCAGATAGCCGATGACCTCAACAGTTTCGCCAAGTACATTGACGGACTCCACATTGCTGCAGTCTATGGCGGAACCGATATAGGCAGTCAGATACGCACCCTCAAGCATGGTGTACAGATCATCGTAGCCACACCTGGTCGTCTTCTCGACCTCATCAATCGTGGCGTGGCTCAGTTGGAGCATGTGAACAATGTTGTATTGGATGAGGCTGACGAGATGCTCAATATGGGCTTCTCCGAGAGCATCAACGCCATCTTCGAGAATGTACCGGCGGATAGAAATACACTTCTCTTCTCTGCTACTATGAGCAAGGAGATAGAGAAGATAGCGCTCCACTATCTCCACGACCATAAGGAGATAGTTGTAGGCTCACGCAACGAGGGTGCCGAGCACGTCAATCACATCTGTTATCTGGTGAACGCCAAGGACAAGTATCTTGCCCTGAAACGTGTCGTAGACTTTTATCCCCGCATCTTCGCCATTATCTTCTGTCGCACCAAGTTGGAGACACAGGATATTGCCGACAAACTCATCCGCGATGGTTATAATGCAGAGGCTCTTCATGGTGACTTGAGTCAGCAGCAGCGCGACCTCACCATGCAGAAGTTCCGTAATCACAATGTGCAGTTCCTTGTGGCCACCGATGTTGCTGCCCGAGGACTTGATGTCGACGACCTTACTCACGTCATCAACTATGGACTCCCCGACGATGTTGCCAGCTACACCCATCGTAGTGGACGAACAGGTCGTGCCGGAAAGAAGGGTACCTCGATCTCTATCATCCACACCCGCGAGAAGTTTAAGGTGAGACAGATTGAGAAACAGATAGGCAAAGATTTTATTGACGGCACCCTTCCTACTCCCGAGGAGATTTGTAAGAAACAGCTCTTCAAGACTATGGACGACATCATGAAGACCGATGTTGACGAGGATCAGATAGAGCCTTATATGGCAGAGATCAACCGCCAGTTCGACTACATCGACAAGGAAGACATCATCAAGAAGATGGTTACCATCACCTTTGGTAAGTTCCTCGACTATTATAAGAACGCTCCTGAGATAGTCAAGCCCGAAACCGGCAAGGGCTCTCGTGGCTCTCGTGGTGAGGGTAGAGGCTCAGAGGGTCGTGGAAAGGTGTCTAACGGTCGCCGCAAGCACGAGGCAGAGGCTGGATACAAGCGTCTCTTCATCAACCTGGGCAAGGCGGACGGCTTCTATCCTGGCGAGATCATGCAGTATCTCAACAAGCATGTGAAGGGTCGTCAGGAGGTGGGACACATTGACTTGCTCTCTAAGTTTGCCTACATCGAGGTTCCCGAGGAGGATGCTAAGCGTGTGATGAAAGCTCTCAACGGCACAGAGTACAAAGGCCGCACCGTTCGTTGCAACGATGCCGACGAAGAGGGTCATGGACGTAGTGCCCGTGGCAGTCGTAGCGAGAGTCGTGAGAGCCGCAAGGGAGGCAAGGGCAGCGAGAGCAGAGGCAAGGGGAAAGGCAGTCGTGCAGAGAGTCGTAGCCGCAAGCCTCGCAGAGAAGAGGAGACGGGCGACTGGCGTCAGTTCTTCCAGCACAACGACAACGTTAAGTTCAAGGGCGAGGAACCCAACTTCGAGGAAGAAGGCTGGGCACGCCGCCGTCCTAAGAAGAAGTAGTCGCCTTAGCGACAGAACTTGCATGTAAAAGTACTGAATTTTAGCCTTTTTCTATATTGGAAAGGGCTAAAATTGCAGTCATAATCCTTCTGTATAAATATTCATTGCCTAATAGGACTTAACTGTGAAAAAATAATTTCCCAGTTGGAAAAAATTTTTTTTCCAGTTGGGCAGATTCCTTTTCCCAGTTGGTGCGTGTTTTTTTGGTAATCTCTACCTCACGGCATTATTGAAAGATGAGGGTGAAGAGACGTTCGTCGGCGAAATATTCCTGGGCGACTTCCTGTATCTGCTGCGAGGTGATTTCGTCTATCTGCTCGTAGAGATGCTGGATGTTCTTGAGCCAGCCATAATGGAGGTAGCTCTTGCCGAAGTCGAGGGCGAAGTTCTCACGGTTGTCGCAAGCCACTCCTATCTGTCCCTTAATCTGCTTTTTGGCAGCTCTTAGCTGCGAAGGGCTGAGAGAACGGTCGATGAAATGTTGCAACTCGCGGTGTACGAGTCGGCGGCAACGTTCGATGTCGTGGACGTCGCATCCGTAATAGATGCTCCAGTAGCCCAGGTCGCTGTAGGTGGTCAGGTTGCTCTCTACGGTATAGACGAGGCCGTGATGCTCGCGAAGGGCGAGGTTGAGTTTGGCATTCATGCCAGGACCTCCAAGGATGTTGTTGAGAAGATAGAGAGGCATACGGCGTGCGTCATGGACATTGCAAGCCTGAGTGCCCGTCATGACGTGTGCCTGATGGGTGTGTTTGGGGATGATGATAGTATGTGGCTCCTGCAGAAAGTCGTGATGAGGCAATTCTGCAGACTGGGGGCGCTGGATAGCAGAGGCTGCGGACAGTCCCACTTGGGTCTTTTCCAAGAGGCGTACAAGGCGGGAAAAGGAAATGTCACCATAGGCGAAGAAGATAGCATTGTCTGGACGATAATGACGATGGGCGAAGCGCTGAGCATCAGCTTGTGTGAAACTTCGTACGCCCTCTGCTGTTCCGAGGATGCTATGACCTAAAGGATGACCCTTGAAGAGGTGGTTCTCGAATTCGTCGTAGATGAGTTCGGAGGGGGTGTCGTTGTAGCTTTCTATCTCGTCGCAAATGACTTCTACCTCCTTGTCAAGCTCTGCCTGGGGATAGGTGGAGTGGAAGACGATGTCGGTAAGGAGGTCAACGGCCCGTGCTGTATGGTCGTGAAGGATGGCGGCATAGTAGACGGTAGACTCCTTGGTGGTGTAAGCCTGCAGGTCGCCTCCTACGCTTTCGAGGCTGTTGAGAATGTGCCATGCCCGGCGACGGCTGGTACCTTTGAAGGTGGTGTGCTCGCAGAAATGGGCAAGGCCTTCCTCGCCTGGCAGCTCGTCACGTGAGCCTGCCTGGATCTGATAGCCACAGTAGACGACGGGACTCGTAGAGGGCAGATGAATGATGCGAAGCCCGTTGGAGAGAGTATGTGTATTGTAATTCATGGCTGCAAAGGTAGTGAAAAATTGCTTAATAATAGCGAATTCGTTTTGCTTTCTTTGGGTTATTCTTTATCTTTGTGCTCAAAAATCAAAATTAACAGTTATGGTAACAGAAATTAAGAACGGGATTTATTACGTGGGTGTAAACGATAGAAACAAGCATCGTTTTGAGGGGCTGTGGCCTCTGCCCAATGGTGTGAGCTATAACTCGTATGTGATTGTAGACGAGAAAGTGACGCTTGTCGACACTGTGGAGGTGGATTTCTTCACTCAGTTTCTGGAGAATATCAAGGAAGTGATTGGTGAGAGGGAGATTGACTATCTGGTCATCAATCACATGGAGCCAGACCACAGCGGTTCGATAGCTCTCATCAAGAAGTATTATCCCAACATCAAGATAGTAGGCAACAAGAAGACCTTAGGTATGCTGGAGGGATTCTATGGCGTGACCGATGATGTGGTGGAAGTAAAGAATGGTGAGACGTTGAGCACAGGTAACCATGAGTTGAGTTTCGTGCTTATTCCGATGGTGCACTGGCCAGAGACAATGGTGACATTGGATGCTGCCAACAAGGTGCTCTTCTCGGGCGATGCTTTCGGCTGCTTCGGAGCGCTGAATGGCGGTGTGATAGACGAGGAGATCAACTGTGAGGGATTCTGGTTGGAGATGGTGCGCTACTACTCTAACATTGTGGGCAAGTATGGTGTGCCTGTACAGAATGCGCTGAAGAAGTTGGCAGGTGTGGAATTAGACTTTATCTGTTCGACCCATGGCCCTGTCTGGCACGAGCATATTGCGAAGGTGATGGATATGTACGACAAGATGTCGAAATACGAGACAGAGCCAGGACTGGTGATCTGCTATGGTACGATGTACGGCAACACAGAGCGTATGGCAGAGATTATCGCGCGTGCTGCGAGCCAGGCTGGTGTGAAGAACATCGTAATGTATAACATCTCTAAGACCCACCATAGCTACATCCTGCGTGATGTGTTCCGCTACAGAGGTCTGATAGTAGGTGCTCCTACTTATAATGCAGGCTTGTATCATGAGATGGAGGTTCTTCTCTCTGAGTTGGCCAACAAGGACATCAAAAAACATCTGCTCGGCTGGTATGGTTCGTATTGCTGGGCCAGCAAGGCTGTGGCGAAGATACAGGAGTGGAACGACACACGTTTGCATTTCGAGGCTTGCTCGTCAATGGTTCGGCACAGGCTGTAGGCGAGCCTGTAGATATGAAACAGGCCATTACTCCCGAGGTGAAGGCGCAATGCGAGGCATTGGGCAAGGCCATGGGTGAGCGATTGCTGAAAGGTGAGTAAGTCATCCTGTCGCCTTTTTAGATATTGAGTATAGAATAATCAGGAATGGTTATTTTGTAAAATAGTAAATCCGTAATCTTGAGTACAACAGATTACGGATTTTTTTATGCAGAACTTTCATCGATGGAATTTTGGAGGAAATAATAATTCCTCTAACTTCCACATTTGTGTAAGTTTTATTATATAAGATGTAGAATAGACTCGTTTCCCTCGTTGAAGAGGAGGTCGAGAATACTCATGTTGGGCAGGAAACCCAGCTTGTGTTCATAGACCTGATAGTAGCGGTGCGGAACGAAGTCGGCATCAGGAAGGGGGTGTTTGGGTCGTATTGACTCACGATAGTCGCAGAAGTCCTTCAGTTCGTCGCCCTGCAGATAATGGTCTGTGAGCGAGAGATGGGGACGGATGTCGAGCAACTCAATCATCTTGTGGGTTATCTCCATGTTGAAATCAAAGAGAAACTCGTATTTCTTCTCAAAGAAAGGACGCAAGTCGTCCTGGTAGTAAGGAAAGAATGGACTCTCGCCATAGGCTGAGGCAAGGGCGTTCCAGTGTACATGGCGCCAGTTGGCATGATCGGATATGCGAATGTCTTTGATTGACAGGGAAGTGCCATGTGTAGTAGGTATGGTGAGAGCTTGCGGACCATTGGCTGTGGCAATGATCATGCGGTTGCGGTAGGTCTGCTTGACGAAGTTCTCGTGCTGCTCTATGAGGCACGTCTCGCTGCGCTGTAGTTTCTGATACCACTGCACAGGACCGAAATAGGTGGAAGAAAGAATGGAAAGCATGTTGTTTTCACTTAAATATCAAGTGGGCTTTACCTATCATCTGGTGCTTATGAACGATTTGCGGGCCTCGCTGCGTGCGTACAAGGTAGAAGCGGCAGTCGGGACAGCCACAACGGCGACAGCAAATGGCAGGAATGACGTAGCGCACCGTGTCGAGGGTAATGGTGTCGCCAGGCAGTCGTTCTATGCGGCCAATGAAGTGGGCTTCGGTGACAGAGGCACCACGACGTGCTATCGTATCGGTGAAGACTACGAGGTCGCCACGCTTGAAGCTGTCGCAATATACCCTGTTCACTATCACTCGGGAACCAGACTTAAGGTAGGGCGGAAGCCCGCCTTGTGGAACCGAGAAGATAGTGAGGACGTAGGTGTGGACTGCCCATACAAGGAGCAGTGCCAACACTAACGTGATGAGGTATTTGACGGCTACTTTCACTAAATGGATAGGAGTTACTTGATGTTGTCGACAAATTTGAAGAGGCGATTCCAGCGTATGCCCGAGAAGCCAGGATGGTCAGGGCTGTGGCTCCACCATATAAAGATAGGTTTACCCACAATATGGTCTTCTGGCACGAAACCCCAGTAGCGGGAGTCGGCTGAGTTGTGACGGTTGTCGCCCATCATCCAGTAGTAGTCGAGACGGAATGTGTAGCTCTTGGCTACCTTGCCGTTGATAAGGATGCGGCCTGCATTGTCCACTTTCAGGTCGTTGCCCTCGTAAACCTTGATGCATCGTTCGTAGATGGGCAGGTTGTCGAGGGTCAGGGCGATGGTTTTACCCTTCTGTGGAATCCAGATAGGACCATAGTTGTCGCGTGTCCAGCCTGTATTGGCATTGATAGGGTATAAGTCGCCGTAAGTGGCATCGGTATTGATGCTGATGCTTGCCACGAGGTTCTTGTTGGCCTTGAGAGCCAGGTAAGCCTTGCGGGTAAGCGGAATGACGCCACTCTGGTTGTAGGTGAGCAGGTCTTCGTTGGTGATGCCCAACTCGTCGGCCAGGTCGACGGGGAACTCGCCACGAAGTTTCATCTTATAAGTGTACTGCACGTTGTCGGGCTCCTTGTTGGGACGTCCGTTGAGATAAACGATACGGTTCTTGATCTGGAGGGTCTGTCCGGGCAGTCCGACGCAACGCTTCACGTAGTTCTCGCGACGGTCTGTAGGACGGCTGATGATGTCGCCATACTCGCCGGGCATACTCTCGATGTAGTGGCGTCCTGTGGCGTACACCTGCTCGAAGTAGCGATAACGCTGCAGAGGAGTGAGGTGAGCCACGTCCTTAGCCAGGCCGTTCTGCTCCAGAATCTGTTCTCCGAAAGGATAGACGAGATCGTGATAGTAGTCGCATGCCTGATAGCGCTCCTCGTTGACGAGGGTGTCGCCGGCAGGAAAGTTGAATACCACGATGTCGTTGAGTTTTACATTTCCCAAGCCCTTGACACGGCGATAGTCCCAGTGAGGCCACTCTACGTAGCTTTTCACGTTGACCAGCGGCATGGTGTGCTGGGTAAGGGGCATGGTGAGTGGGGTCTGTGGAATACGTGGGCCATAGCTTACCTTGCTTACGAAGAGGTAGTCGCCCGTGAGAAGGCTCTTCTCCAACGAAGAAGAAGGGATGACGTAGTTCTGGAAGAAGAAGAGATTGATGAAGTAGACGGCTACAAGGGCAAAGACGAGTGCGTCAACCCAGCTCATGATAAAGCGTACGGGACCCTCGGAATCTTTCCACCACTGCCAGTGTATCTTTTTGGTGATATAGACATCGTAGATAAAGGGCACGACAACAAGGCCGAGCCAACTCTGTACCCAGAGCAGGAAGGCAAGATAGAGGACCAGCACGATAGCGAACTTGGTCCACTGCACCTTCATATTGAGTTTTTGTTTCTGTTTGTCGATCATTAACTTGATAGAATTGTTTGATGGGGAATTAGAACTTAAAGAGGTCGGAAGTAGTGAGCAGGCCACTGTGGGTGGCAGTGAACTCAGCTGCCAGGACTGCACCGAGAGCGAAGCCCTTGCGTGAGTGGGCGCTGTGCTCAATGGTGATCATGTCTGCCTCAGAGTCATACATCACGGCATGGATGCCTGGCACCTCGCCGTCGCGAACGCAGTTGATGACCAAGTCGTCAGAGGTAATGTTCTGGTCGCCCTCGTCCTGATGACCGTCGTTGGTCCAGTAGGTGACACCACGCTTCCAGTCTTTTTTGCGGTCCAGATTGTCAATAATCTCTTCGGCAAGGGTGATGGCTGTTCCGCTTGGGGCATCGAGCTTATGTACATGGTGGGTTTCCTGCATGCAGACATTGTACTGTGGGAACTGATTCATGATTTTGGCCAAGTAGCGGTTGACAGCCTGGAAGATGGCAACACCGATGCTGAAGTTGGAAGCCCAAAAGAGAGTCTGCTTGCCATCGGCACACAATGCCTCGACATCAGCCTTGTGGTCTTTCATCCATCCTGTGGAGCCGCTCACCACCTTGACATTGTGGGCGAAGGCCTTGAGATAGTTGCCATAGGCAGCTGTAGGGTTGGTAAACTCGATGGCGACATCTGCCGAGCAGAACTCGGGGCTGTCGATATCTTCAGGGTTATTCACGTCAATCTTACATACGATTTCGTGGCCACGCTGCAGGGCAATCTCTTCGATCATGTGACCCATCTTGCCGTAGCCAATCAAAGCTATTTTCATCGTTTATTTCTTGTTTTGTTTCTATCTGTTTTATGCTTTCACGCACGTTCGTGCGCGAACCTTTCGGCAAAAATAATCAAAAATATTGAAAATACGTCCTTAATAGTGACAATTAATAGAAAAATTTGGTTATTTTTGCAGTGATTTAGAGATAAAGCCCTCAAAAAGAGGATTTTTAGGACCAAAATAAGCAACATAAAGATTATGAAATACGTATTTGAGACCAAGATGGAAGTGCGCGACTATGAGTGCGACATAGAGGGAATCGTCAACAATGCCAACTACCTGCACTATATGGAGCACACCCGGCACCTCTTTCTGCAGAAATGTGGACTGAGCTTTGCCGAGATGCACCGCAAGGGAGTGGATGCTGTCGTGGCGAGGATGAATCTGCAATACAAGACACCGCTGCAGTGTGACGATGAGTTCTACTCGAGACTGTGGTTGGAGAAGCAGGGAGTGAGATATGTGTTCCATCAGGACATCTATCGTGCCTCCGACGAACGTCTGTGTCTGAAAGCTACCGTTGAGTTGGTGTGTCTCATACAGGGCAAGTTGGGCAACAGCGAAGACTACGACAGGGCATTCGAGAAATACTTTGCCTGAGAAACATACCACTGCCCCCTGACTCCTTAACAATAAAAACTTAAAACCGATAACGATATGGAACAGCTACTGCACTATGTTTGGAAACATAAGCTCTTTCCGCTCACCGCTCTCTGCACGACATCGGGAAAGCCGGTAGAGGTGATTGACCCGGGACTGCACAATCGCAATGCAGGCCCCGACTTCTTCAATGCCAAGGTGAAGATAGACGGAACCCTATGGGTGGGAAACGTGGAAATACACGACAAGGCGAGCGATTGGTATGTGCATAGACACGACAAAGATGAGCGGTACGACAATGTGGTTCTGCATGTGTGCGGATGTGTGGACACAGAGGCGAAAAACAGTAAGGGAGAGGCTTTGACGCAGATGGCATTGGATATTCCCGACAAGGTGATGAAGAACTACAGAGAACTGTTGTCGGTAGACCAGTATCCACCTTGCTATCAGATTATCCCCTCGCTGACGAGTCTTACCGTGCATGCATGGATGAATGCCCTGCAGACCGAACGCTTAGAGCAGAAAACCAATGCCATAGAGGATCGGGTAAGAAGATGCAATGGTGACTGGGAGAATGCTTATTTCGTGACCCTGGCACGCAACTTCGGCTTTGGTGTCAATGGCGAAGCCTTTGAGGAATGGGCTTTCCATATACCTTTGCAGGCCGTGGGACATCACCGTGACGACATTCTCCAGATAGAGGCCATCTTCATGGGGCAGGCAGGACTGCTGGAACTGAACACCATACCGGAAAGATACCAGAAAGATGCTCTGAACGACGGATACTTTGCCAAACTGAGGAATGAATACAAATACTTGGCTCATAAGTTCAACCTGACCCCGATGGACTACAGGCAGTGGAGGTTTCTGCGACTCAGACCGCAAAACTTCCCGCATATCCGAATCTCGCAACTGGCACATCTATACTATCAGCGCAAGGCAGGACTGAGCCAACTCGTAGAGGCCGCTTCGGTAGAGGATGCCAAGAAAGTGCTTGCCACGGCTGTGACGCCTTATTGGGAAACGCATTACACCTTTGGAAGCACCAGTGTGAGAAACGATAAAAACCTGTCTCCATTCTCGCTCAACCTGTTGTGTATCAACACCGTGGTTCCCATTCTCTTTGCCTATGGCAGACATAGGGGCGAGGAGAAATATTGCGACAGAGCTTTCGACTTTCTGGAACAGTTACGACCCGAGAACAACTACATCATCCGACTCTGGCAACAGTGTGGACTCGTGGTGGATAATGCCGGCGACTCGCAGGCGCTCATCCAGCTCAAGAAGGAATACTGCGACAAGAAGGAATGTTTGCGCTGTCGTTTCGGATACGAATATCTGAAACTCTAAGCATCCTGCTTTGTCGCATCTCTCTCAACTCAACATTCAATTTCCAACAAACCAACGCTCAATACTCAATCTCCGTGGACCAGCAAGAAATACTCAATACTATCACCCTGACACGACTGAACTACTTCAGCCTGGCAGGAATACTCGAACTCTATAGAAGAACGGGTTCGGCGACAACCATATTCGAGAACAAAGACCATATCAGAGACATTCTGCCTGATGCCACGCCTAAACTCGTGGAAACGCTGAAAAACTGTGACGAGGCAAGGCGCAGGGCTGAGGTGGAGCTGGAATATGACTTGAAATATGGCATTACTCCGCTCTGTATGAGTGACGAACGATACCCGCAAAGACTGCGCGACTGCGATGATGCACCGCTGATGCTCTTTTATAAAGGATCGGCAGACCTGAACCAGAAACGGGTCATCAATATCGTGGGAACACGCCATTGTACGATTTATGGCGAAGATGTCATCAGGCGATTTGTTTCAGACTTGAGGCAGCTATGCCCGCAAGTCCTTGTTGTGAGTGGCTTGGCTTATGGCGTCGACATTCATGCCCATCAGCAAGCTCTGAACAATGGATATGAGACAGTGGGTGTGTTGGCTCATGGTCTGGACAACCTTTATCCTTCGAGCCATCGTGCTACGGCTGTGAAAATGTTGAGTCAGGGCGGACTGCTCACGGAGTTTCTTACCCAGACCAATGCTGATAAAATCAACTTCGTAAGGCGCAACCGTATTGTGGCGGGCATGTCGGATGCCTGTATCCTCGTGGAGAGTGCCGCCAAGGGTGGAGGACTGATCACCACCGAAATATCTCAGGCTTACAACCGCGATGTCTTTGCCTTTCCTGGACGCGTAGGCGATGTGTACAGCGAGGGATGCAACAACCTGATACGCAGCAATGGCGCTACACTCATCACGTCGGCAGAAGACTTTGTGAAAGACATGAGGTGGCAGGACGATGCCAAACTGATGAAAGCCAAGCGGCAAGGCATAGAGCGGACGCTCTTTCCTGACCTCTCGGCAGAGGAGCAAGCCATTGTCAATGTGTTGGAAAAGAACAACGATCTGCAGATCAACCTCATCAGCATTCAGTCGGGGATAGAGATAGGAAGGCTCACAGCCCATCTCTTCTCTTTAGAGATGAAAGGCATCGTAAAGACCTTGGCAGGAGGAATGTATCATCTGCTGAAATAGTGATTTTTCGAAAAAAAAGTAGTACCTTTGCAGCCGCAAGCAGGGAATGCTCTCTTTAAAGGGTTTTTGAAAGAGGTATTTGAAAAAAGTGCTGATTCTTCTGCTGCTGGTAATACTTGAATTCAGGAAATATGAAAATAGGAAATATAGAATTTGGAAACAAACCACTCTTCCTCGCTCCGATGGAAGACGTGACCGATATTGGCTTCCGTATGCTCTGCAAGCGATACGGAGCGGCTATGGTGTATACGGAGTTTGTATCGGCTGAGGCTCTGGTGCGCTCTATCAAGTCGACTGTCAACAAGCTGACCATCAGCGACGAGGAACGTCCTGTCGGTATTCAGATTTATGGCAGAACGACAGAAGACATGGTGGAGGCTGCCAAGATTGTGGAACAGGCGAAGCCCGATGTGATAGACATCAACTTTGGATGTCCTGTGAAGAAGGTGGCTGGAAAGGGAGCTGGAGCTGGTATGCTGAGAAACATACCGCTGTTGCTCGATATTACGCGTAACGTGGTGAAGGCTGTCAATGTGCCCGTGACAGTGAAGACCCGACTGGGATGGGACAGTGACAACCTTGTGATTACCGAATTGGCTGAACAGCTGCAAGACTGTGGCATTCAGGCGCTCACCATACACGGAAGAACAAGAAGTCAGATGTATACGGGAGAGGCCGACTGGCGATTGATAGGTGAGGTGAAGAACAATCCACGCATCCATATTCCGATTATCGGCAATGGCGACATCACGACACCCGAAGAAGCTCAACTTGCCTTCGAGCGTTATGGTGTGGATGCTGTCATGGTGGGCAGAGCTACTTTCGGAAGGCCTTGGATCTTCAAGGAGATGCGCGACTACTTAGATAACACAGGGGCTGCTCCCCTCACCGTCGATGAGAAGATTGACATCCTGGAAGAACAGCTGCGCATCAATATCGACCGTATAGATGAGTACAGAGGTATTCTGCATACTCGCCGACACTTGGCAGCATCGCCTATCTTCAAAGGTATTCCCGACTTCAAGCAGACGCGTATCGCCATGCTTAGAGCCAATACCGAGGAAGAATTGAGGAGGATTCTTGCCGAATGTAGAGACAGACTGTCTCAACTCGATGCTTGCCATCACTAAACATGAAGACGCATATTCAAAAGTTGAGTTTCCCTTGCACAAAAGCTGAGTTGCCCTTTACTAAAAGTCAATGAAGCCTGCTGCCTAACACTTCGCCTAACCTGTATATAGCAAAATAAAGATTAGGCGAAGCTAAATATAACCTATATTTAATTAAATATAAGTTAGACGAAGCTCTTTGTATCAGGCTTCTTGATGTTTCTTGTCCGTTCTGTTGAAATTAGAAAGCAGTTCAAACAACGTTTGTATGTCGTTTGAACGGCTTGGTTAGTATTGCCTAATGAAAACACCTAATACGGCAGGAATGCCTTTCGGGTTGCTACTTGGCGTTGATTTCCTTCAAGAGGCGATCGGCGTGTCCCCACTTGTCCATCAAATAGAGCACGTAGCGGATGTCTACACCGATGCAGCGGGCCAGGCGCTTGTCGAAGTTGATGTCAGAGCTGAGGCTGTCCCAGTTGCCGTCGAAGGCAAGACCTATCAGCTCGCCC
>OOBJ01000164.1_pt1 | contig 60537 bp, 57 predicted proteins | sample 1671331 | NCBI WGS metagenome assembly OOBJ01 (sample SAMN06348145, study PRJEB24527) | human gut metagenome | biome: human gut; feature: ankylosing spondylitis patient; material: feces | host: Homo sapiens | place: China | collected 2015-10 | reverse complement strand
CATAAAGCTGCTGTTCCAGCTCCCGGCGTTTTGCCGCTTCCTGCTCCGGCGTGAATACCGGGGAGAGGTTTTCCAGCGTGATTTCCCTGCCTTGAAAAGTCACGACTTCCGTTTCCTTTTTGTATCTGATAGTGGTACTTATAAAATCACCTTTCCTTTCCATGCTGCCGCTTCTGCCGTTTCAGTTCCGCCAGTATATCCGGCGGGATACGGTCAACCAGCCGCTGTAAATTGTCCAGTTCGCTTTTCAGCTTTGCCCTTTCCATCGTATCTTTCATCTTGCCTTTTTCACCGGCTTTTGCCCTTGCTTCCAGCTTTTCGTTTTCCGCTAACAGGTCATTGATTGTGACCTTGTATTTTTTCAGTTGCCCGGAGAAATTCTCCATCTGCGGGAACCACTTTTTCAGCATGGAGAGGGCTTCCTCTTTTTTCTTTCCGGCGTTGAACGGGGTAATATCGCCCAGCGTGGCTTCAATGGCTCTTGCCTGTTTGGAGAGATTGACCGCCTGCTTGAACAGACGGGTGGGGATATGCTTCCTGCCTGTCTTGCTGGCACTTTCCCCACGCTCCAAGTCGGGATATTTCTCCACCATATAGGCGTGAAAATCGTCCTGCCATTTTGTGAGGTTGGCTCTATTCCCAATAATCTCCTTTGCACACAGGCGGTTGTCCTCTGTCAGCGGGACAAAGACCAAATGCAGGTGGGGTGTTTTCTCGTCCATGTGTACCACTGCCGACACGATATTTTCCCGGCCTACCCGCCCGATTAAGAAATCAGCCGCCCTCTGGAAAAATTCCTGTTCCTCCTTTGGGGACTTACCCTTGAAAAACTCCGGGCTGGCGGTAATCAGCGTATCCACAAACCGTGTGCTGTCCTTGCGGGTGCGGCAGCCAGCCTGTTCAATGCGGTTTTGGATAAAGTGGTAATAGCGTCCCTCTGGCTTGACAATGTGGAAGTTGTACTTGCTCCGGCTGGTGTCAATGTCGGGGTTGCTGGCGTATTGCTCTTTCTGCCGTTCGTGATGGGCTTCCAGCGGTCTTGCCGGGTTGCCCTTGCGCTTCTCAAACCGCAAAATTGCGTGTTGTGCCATTCTGCTCCTTTCCCCATCCCTTTCCTATCCGGGGTTTTCCACAGAGAAAATCTCACAGGAATTAGCTCGGATAGGATTGGAATGGATAGAATATAAATCAATCTTTTTATCTTTGTATTTCTATATACCGTCCGGTTTCCGTACTTCCGGGGAGTGATTTCCATACTTCATGGGTACGGTTTTCAGTCCTCCGGCGTACCAGAACGGGATTTCTTGAAGTCGGTGTTTGAAACCGCTTCATAGGATTTTGGGTAAATGCGGTTGGGTTTTCCACAGCCCTGCTTCTGGATCTCCACAAGCCCCGCATACTGTAACTCCCGCAAGGTGTTGACCGCCTTTTGCCGTCCGCAGTGAAGCAGCTCCACTACCTCGTTGATGGGATAGTAGAGGTAAATACGCCCGTATTCGTCCGCCCAGCCGTTCTTGCGGGATAACTCCGTCCGGCGCAGGATAAAGGCGTACAGTAGCTTTGCTTCATTGGGCAAAGCTGTGAATGTGGGTGCTTCAAAAAGGAAATTGGGAAGCCGGGTAAAGCTGACCGCCTTTTCCGGCTGATGAATATAAATAGTGTTTGTCATGGTGTGTTTTGTGGACGGTTAGAAGCCCGTTTTCGGGGGCAGACGGTAGTTTCTATTACCTGCCCCTGTTCTGTGCTTGCAAAGCCTTGAAAATCAAGGACTTTTCAGCCCCTAACTGTCCACAGCAGACCTCCTTTTCCGTTCACTTTCTGTTTTCTGCCGCCTGTGAACTCTGGCGGCGCAGTCGGGACAGTATTTCGCCCGGTTGGACTTTGGGACGAACACTCTGCCGCAGACCGCACAGCGTTTTAGCTCCTTATCCCGGAAAATCTCCGCTTCCAGCGTCCCGTCCAGCGGCAAAGCCGACCAGCGGAACCACTTACAGCAGACCGAGAAAGAAATGGTCTGGGGACAGGTGTGGGTGTCCCCATCGTCAAGGGGCATACAGTTCCCGTCCTCATAGTTGCAGCACTTCCGGCGGATTAAGGCGTTTGCCTGTTTCCTCTGTGCCGGTGTCATACGGTAAAGGGAACCGTCCGGCTTGCGCTCTATGGGCGGCAGTCGTTTATATGGATTATCTTTCATGCGTCCCTCCGTTTTTCACTTTTGCCGTTCTCCCCGAAAAGGCTTCCTGCCCCATTCCTGCGGCGTGTTCCGGCGTTGGCACGCTCCCCACAGATTCGGGACAAGTTGTCCCGAAGTGACCTCTGGACAAAGTGTCCAGAAGTTGGCTCCTTGCGGTGCTTCCCCTGCCGGGGTATTCCTTTTCGGACGGTCATTCATTTTTCAAGGTGCAGCTCATCGATGAACTACCCTAAGTCTACACCTAAAAGACAGCCCGTCCCGTATATCCGAAAGGTAGGAAATCCGCCCAAAAAACTGCCTATTTCCACGCTCTCGGAATTGTGGTAAAATGAAAAAGCAGAACAATAAACGATAATTTTGGAGTACATACCGATATGGAAATTATAGAAATCAAAGAGAATAAAAAACAATTTCTCCCCTTATTACTGTTAGCCGACGAACAAGAGAGCATGATAGACCGATATATTGATAGAGGAATGATGTATGTATTAGTCGATAATGGGGTTAAATGCGAGTGTGTAGTAACCGATGAGGGCAAAGGCATTCTTGAAATTAAAAATATTGCAACTGCGCCAGAATATCAGGGCAAAGGTTACGGCAAGGCACTAATTGACTTTGTTGCTGCGAAATATAAAGGGAAGTATTCGATACTACAAGTTGGTACAGGGGATAGCCCGTTGACCGTTCCTTTTTATGAAAAATCTGGTTTTGTCCGCTCACACAGCATTAAAAATTTTTTTATTGATAACTATGACCACCCTATTTTTGAAGGTGGGGTTCAACTAACAGATATGATTTATTTACAGAAAAAAATATAAATTCCCATTTATCGAGCAGACAAGGAGGTGATAGCATGGAACTATCCATACAGGAACGATTGAAAGACCTGCGTGTGGAACGAGGGCTGACGCTGGAACAGCTTGCGGAGGAAACTCATCTTTCCAAATCTGCTTTAGGCAGTTATGAGGGAGACAATCTCAAAGACATCAGCCACCATGCCCTTATCCAGCTGGCAAAGGTTTATGAAGTGACCGTTGATTACCTGCTGGGACGCTCTAAAACAAAAAATCACCCAAACGCCGATCTTGCAGACCTGCGCTTGAGTGATGATATGATTGAACTATTGAAAAGTGGGCGGGTGGATACTTCCCTCTTGTGTGAGCTGGCGGTACACCCGGATTTCCCCCGGCTGATGGCTGACCTTGAAATCTATGTGAACGGAACGGCAGTCAAGCAGGTACAGAGCGCAAATGCCATTGTGGATATTATGAGCGCAACCATTATGAAGCAGCACAATCCCGGCTTGTCCGACCCGCAGTTAAGGCAGCTTGTCGCCGCCCATATTGACGATGACAGCTTTTGCCGCTATGTGATACAGCAAGACATAAACAAGATAGCCCTTGACCTGCGGGAAGCCCATAAGGACGATTTTTTCAGCGTTCCGGAGGACAATCCGCTGGAAGATTTCTTGCAGACCGCCGAGGAAACTGCCAGTCCAGACAGCGACCCGGAGCAAGCGGCTTTGGCGTTTATCTGTAAGCGGCTCAAGCTGAATTTGAAAAAGCTGTCCGAGGAAGAAAAGAAGTGGCTGAAAAAGATTGCACAGAAGTCGGACTTGCTGAAAAATCCAAACCCGCAGCGGGGGAGAAAATAGAGAACGAGAAATTGGAGGGAGTAAAGGTGCAGGAGGCAATTATAAAATTGAAACTTCTCGGTCAAATGCCAGACGCAGTGAAAGATGACCCTACAGAAGAAACCATCAACATGTATGACGAATTGCTCTCCAATGTAAAAACGCCATTGACAAGAGAAGAAGTAGGCGTATTGATTGACATTTTCCCCGAAGGTGGAATGTATGGAGTAGAGTGGGATTTGCTAAAATTGGTAGAGTCTTATTTGATAGAAGCGCCATCAAGTGAAGAGTATCGAAAATTGATTACTGCTTGTCCAAGTGAAGAATGGCGAGAAACTATGCAAGCCCGTTTAGATAATTGGGAAAACAACAAACAATAACTTGTTGGGGAGATAGCAAAGCCAGTCGAGCCAGTCAACGGTCAAGATGAACGGCGCATTTCATGCGCCGCCGTTGACAGCCCCGCCCGTCTTTGCTAATGGGCAATCAAGGCGGGAAAGCCCTAAAATGGCTTCCCGCCCATTTCAATTTTGAGAGAAAAATCCGTCTGCTTTTTCGTAAGTGTGGCTATCCGTCTGGGACACTTTGTCCCATAGTTCGGCGTAGGACGAGGGACGGGGGCATTCATATACGCCCTGTCTGCTGATGAAACCAGTCCTGCGCTTGCGGCTCCACGCCACGCAATCACAGCCCTGTTTTCCTGCCGTAAAAATGCCCTTGCCCTCCCCGGCGGCAACCGCATTTTCGCAGCAACGCCGACAGAGCGTATAACACACTACACTTTGCAAGCAAAGTCGTGTGCCAAGGGGCAAGCCCCTTTGGAAACCCCGGACAACAAAACAGGCTGAATATCTCGCACTTTCCCGGTGCTTGATACTCAGCCTTTATTTGTTGTCAGCAGCCCCCGTTTCGTGGTCTGCGTGTAGTTCCTTGTAAACTGACCTAAGTGTGTCTGCAACAAACAGCAACAAGTATAAGTATTGGTCCTCCGCAAACGCCAGTTTATACGAATAATTCTTAATTAATTGATTAACATCACTCTGTGACTCGCTAATAGAAGTACTGCTTGTGGCTTTTTTTAGCTCATTAAAGAATTGACACCTAATATGCGATACCGAATCTAAGCGATCTTTTCTCGAAAGTTTGAGGGTGCGTTTTTTATAAAAGCACTCCACTGGCATTCCAATTTCATTTTTAGTGGAAACCCACTGATACAATCCAAACCAAAGGGCAATCCAATGATTATCTACAAAGTCCATGCAGCGTGTACTGCTCCCATAATGTTGAAGCATAGATTCAATAACCACGCGTAATTCTGCTTTGCTATCCTCTTTGCCGCTGTCAAAATTATATGCAATTTGTTTTAATAAATCTGGATCATTGATAATGGCTTCGATATGCTTGTCGAGAGATTTGACATTTGCCTTTGCCTCAGAATTCCAGCGACGTTTCGCTGCCTTTAATTCTTCGCCTTTAACTGGATGGAGATGACAAAAACTTGGCAACAAATCATTATATCTCCCGTTTTCACCGCAATACAATCTTGTTTGTCCGCGGTATAAAACCTTTCCAGCATTTGAATTGATAAGCATCACATAACCAATTATGGCGTTCAATCCATGCATATTGTAGACGGAAAAAATTGGGACTTGTGCTTTATAATCCGGTGCAGACCCAACGTTCCACATATCATAGAACTCAGTTCCAGGGATGATTTGATCTTTACTGATCACAACCGGACAACAATTTTTCTGTTCAACTTCTGACATTCCCTTGATTCCTTTCTACCTGATCGATAATATTTTTTATTATAAGTTTGGCGCAAAGCACAGAAGGACAACTACATGTGAATGCAGAGATTTTTACCGCATCGATACTACCCACTGTTCATCTAATAAAACATTTTGGGTATAAGAAAACGGACTAACTAATGACTATTATAACATCAGTCAGTCCGTTCATGGTGCGGGCGACAGGACTTGAACCTGCATGCCTCACGACATATGAGCCTAAATCATACGTGTCTGCCAATTCCACCACGCCCGCATATGAACAGCCGGAGGATACCTTCGGCTGTTATTTATTTTATTAGAACACTCGCAGAAAATCAAGTAAAATGAAAAAACCTTCACTGAGGTGACATCACCTAAATCTCGCATGTCTACCAATTCCATCATGCCCGCATATGAGCTGCATTTCCACATCAGCTGTTTTTAGTGTATCATGTTATGTGATTATATGCCAGAAAAATCTTCACTGAGGTGACATCACCTAAATCTCGCATGTCTGCCAATTTCATCATGCCCGCATATATTTTACTATATCATATCTCTTTCGCGGCGGCAAGGAGAAAATTCATTGCAATGCGCGCCTGCGAGATTTATAATGAAGCAGCGCGCGATTTATGACCGCGCAGCACCGATCATGGGAGGACTCCGCCGTGCAGAACGCTTATCCTGATTATTACTCGCTCTTCCGTTGCATCGCCGGCCGCTGCCGACACAATTGCTGCATCGGCTGGGAGATCGACGTGGACGGGGATTCCCTCGCCGCCTACGATCAGATCGGCGGCGAGATGGGCGAGCGCCTGCATAAATGTATCGACCGCAGCGGCGAGATGCCGCACTTTATCCTCAGCGAGCAGGAGCGCTGCCCGTTTTTGAACGGCAAAAACCTCTGCGATCTCATTTTATACGGCGGGGAGGGTATGCTCTGCCAGATCTGTACCGACCACCCGCGCTACCGCAGCTTTTTTTCGGAGCGCACGGAGATTGGCGTTGGCCTCTGCTGCGAGGAGGCCGCGCGCCTCATTTTGACCAAGCCGGAGAAGACAACGCTCGTCGTGACGGGCGAGGGGGAGCTCGACGAAGAGGGAACGGCGCTGCTCACGCTGCGCGACCATCTTTTCGCCATCGCACAGAACCGCGAGGAACCGATCAATCAGCGGATGGAACAAATTTTGTCGGCCTGCGGTGCGCACGTGCCGGACGTCCCGCTTGTACATTGGGCAGAGTTTTATCTCTCGCTCGAGCGCATGGATGAGGCGTGGACAGGCATTTTGGAAGCGCTGCGCGAGCACGCAGATGAGTTGCCGCTCGACGATTTTGCCGCGCACATGAAAGGACGCGAGACGGAGTATGAGCAGCTGCTCGTCTACTTCCTCTATCGTCACGTGCCGACGGCGCTCGACGACGGGGACGTGAGCAGCAAGGCGGCGTTCGCCGTGCTGTCTGTCCGGCTGCTTTTCTCGCTTGGTGCGCTGCACCTTTTGCTGCACGGCGAGTTCACGGTGGAGGATCAGATCGAGCTCTGCCGGCTGTACAGCGCGGAAGTCGAGTATTCCGACGATAATATGGATGCGCTCTTCGACGCACTGCTGTAACAAAAATGCCGCCCGATTCGACACGGGACGGCATTTTTTGCGCTTTTTGGTTGATTCTTATGTAAACCTGTGGTATCATAAAAAGACATTTTAGAGAGTGGGCGTTTTCGCCCGATCCCGGCAAAAGGAGAGAACGAGATGAAGCAGAACATGAGAAAGAGAACGCCGCTGGCCATGCTTCTGGCGCTGTGCCTTGCCATGCAGCTCTGCGTGCCCGCCGCGATGGCGAGCAATCGGCTGATGCGCGCGGGCGACGCGGCCATCGAGCAGATCGAGGAGGAAGAGGGCTTCCGCGCGGAGAAGTATTCCTCCGGCGGCAAGTGGTACATCGGCTACGGCACGGAGTGCGGTGCCGAGGATTATCCCGAGGGTATCACGCGCGAAGAGGCGGAGCTTCTTCTGATGAGCAAGGTCGAGGCGTATGAGGCCAAGCTCAACGACTTTTTTGACCGCTACGATGTCACACCCACGCAGGGGCAGTTTGACGCGCTGATCTGCTTCAGCTACAATTTCGGCACCGGTTGGATGAGCGGCACGAGCGACTTGGTCAAGATCGCCCGCGGCGAGAAGGACGCGACGCGCCTTGAAGTGGCGCATGCGTTCGGCGAGTGGTGCCACTCCGGCGGACAGGCTCAGGCGGGCCTTGCCGACCGCCGCCTGCAGGAGGCTGCCATTTATTTAGATGACGGCACCCACGCGGCGGAGGACGAGTTTGCGTATCTCATCATCAATATGGAGAGCGGCGCGTCCTATGAGACAGACTTTGCCGTCTACGAGATCGGCAAGACCTACGGTAGCTTCCCCAAAGCGGAAAAGCTCGGCTACGGCTTTGCCGGCTTCCAGACGAGCGACGGCAAGACCATCACGGAAAACAGCATCGTGAACGGCAACGCGGTCGTCACGGCGCAGTGGACGGCGACGAGCTACACCGGCAAGACCTATACCGACGTCAACAAGTCCGACTGGTTCTATAACTATGTCATGGAGCTGAGCGAGCAGGGCATCGTCGGCGGCAACGGCGACGGCACGTTTGCCCCCAACCGTCCCACGAGCACGGGCGAAATGCTCAAGCTCGTGCTGCTCTCGACCGGCCACAAGGAGCAGAAGCCCAGCACGGCGCACTGGGCAAGCGGCTACGCGACCTACGCCTATTCCATGGGCTTTGCCGCGCAGAATTACAGCGACTATCAGCTTGACAACGGCATCAGTCGCCTCGATGTGGCGCGCTTTGCGGCCAAGGCGCTGGGCTATGGCGCATCCAACACGGTGTCTCCCTTTGCCGACGTGAACGACGGCTATGTGACGGCGCTCTATGAAGCGGGTGTGTTCATCGGCACGAAGATCGGCGACCTGACGTATTTCTACCCCAACAGCAGCATCACGCGCGCGGAGGTGGCGACGATCGTTTACCGCATCTATCAGCTCAGCTCGCTCGACCAGAAGCAGAAGATCTACTACAAGGACTACACGCTCGATGTGCTCGAGGGTGTGCCGACGAACACCTATAATCAGTCTGCGTTCGTCAAGAACGGCAGCATCATGACCTACAACGATCCCAGCGTGCGCACGCGCGTCGGTATCGACGTGTCGCAGTATCAGGGCGATGTGGACTGGAACGCGGTCGCGCGCACTGATGTGGACTTTGTCATCGCGCGCGTGGGCGGCCGCGGCTACACTGTGGGCGCGATCTATGACGACACGAAGTTTGACGAGTATGCCGACGGCGCGGCGAGAGCGGGCCTTCAGGTGGGCGCTTACTTCTTCTCCCAGGCTGTGAGCGTGGCAGAGGCGCAGGAGGAGGCCTATCACGTGCTCGACAAGCTGCGCGGCCATGAGATCACGGGTCCCGTCGTCTTCGACTGGGAGGTCATCGGCAAGAGGGAGGCGCGCACCTACGGCATCGAGACCGGCGTGCTCTGCGCCGCGGCAAACGCCTTCTGCAAGATTATCAAGGACGCGGGCTACGACCCGATGATCTACATCACCGACTATGCGGGTTATGTCAAGTATGACCTCAGCGAGGTCATGGATTACCCGCTGTGGTACGCGCGCTACGATGTGGACGCGCCCTCGTTCTACTACGATTTTGCCATGTGGCAGTATTCATCCAAGGGCAGCGTGGACGGCATCAAGGGCAACGTCGATATGGACATCTGGTTCATCAAGTAAAGAAGCGAAAGAAAAGGCGATGGCCGTGCGGCCATCGCCTTTTTCATTGCGATTTTTCTTAGAGCTCGATCAGCTCATACTCTCTTGAACCGAAGCCGAGCTCGGCGGCGGCCTCCACGGTGTGGACGCCGTTGAGGCTCTCGATGCGCTCAACGAGGTGGTCGCGGCCCGGATCGTCGGACGCGTAGACGAGGTCGAGGCACGCCTGGTCGATGGCGATGGGGTCAAGGGAGGCGAGAATGCCGATATCTTTCATACACGGGTCCTCCGCCACGGCGCAGCAGTCGCAGTCGACGGACATGTTCTTCATCACGTTGATGTAGACGATCTTGCCGTCGAAAAGCTTGACGACGGACTCCGCCGCGTCGGCCATGGACTCAAGGAAGGCATTCTGCTCGGTCGTCCACATCTCTTCGGGCTTGCCCGCGCCGTGGATGTTCGCCTTGCCTGCGCTGGACGCGCATCCGATGGAGAGCTGTTTGAGCGCGCCGCCGAAGCCGCCCATCGGATGGCCCTTGAAGTGGGAAAGAACGAGCATGGAATCATAATTTTTGATATCCTTGCCGACCAGATTCTTCTGGATGCGCTTGCCGTTCGGGATGGGGAGCTCAAGATCGGGACCCTCGGCATCGAGAATGTCGACATCGAAGAGCTTGCTCCAGCCGTGTTTGATCATCGTGCGGCGGTGGGCGTCGGTCGTGTTGCGCTCGCCGGGATAGGCGGTGTTGCACTCAACGATGGTGCCGTGTACGGTCTCGACCATTGGCTGCCAGAACTCGGGCGTCAGAAAGTTCTGGTTGCCCGGTTCGCCGGAGTGAACCTTGACGGCGACCTTACCGGGCAGATCGAGACCCACGGCCTTGTAGAGCTCCACGACCTTTTCCGGCGTGATCTGCTTGGAAAAATAAACCTTTGCTTTCATATTTTGATCCTCCTGCGGTGGATTGTTTACTGCTTGGGACGTATCTAATGCGAAGCGTTCCTATAAAAACAGCATAAAGCAAAAGCACGCAGGATGCAAATGAAAAAATGAATGGACACGTTTTTTGGCTGAATTCCCGCGCGGAGGTGTATATTTCTGAGGCGTTTGCAGAGGAAATACTTGATTTTGACGCGGGGAGATACTATAATTATTTTCTAATTGTGATATGACTGTTTCTGATAGATTGCGAGGATTAGCTATGGACAAAGCAAAAAAGAACACCGTCATCCATGCGGCGGCTGACCGCATGGCGGCGAACTACAAGAGCTCTCAGATCCCCATGTACGGCGATGCGCTGCGCATGCCCAACCGTAATGCGGTCATCGAGATCATCCGCGACTGTCAGAAGCTCATTTTCCCTGTTTACTACGGCGACCGCGACCTCTTGAAGCTGCCGCCGGAGCAATACAGCGCGCTTTTGATGGAGCACATCCACGAAAAGCTGACGCGCCAGATCACGCTGACGATGCCGGAGTGCGACGAGAACTGCGAAGTGGCCTATGCGATCAGCACGGCATTCATCGAGCGCATCCCTGCCATTCAGGAGTTGCTGCTCAAGGACCTGTCGGCGAACTTTGAGGGCGATCCTGCGGCTTACAGCAAGGAGGAGGTCCTGCTCTCGTACCCCGGCATGTTCGCCATCTTCATCTACCGCATCGCACACGAGCTGTATGAGAACAAGGTCGCGATGATCCCGCGCATGATGTCGGAATACGCGCACTCGCAGACCGGTATCGACATCAACCCCGGCGCGAAGATCGGCGAATACTTCTTCATCGACCACGGTACGGGCGTCGTCGTCGGCGAGACGACGATCATCGGAGACAATGTCAAGCTCTATCAGGGCGCGACGCTCGGCGCGCTCTCGCCCGCGGGTATGGCGACGAACCCGAATGTGCGCCGCCACCCGAAGGTCGGCAACAACGTCGTCATCTACGCAAACTCCACGCTGCTCGGCGGTGCGACGGAGATCGGTGACAATGTCATCGTCGGCGGTAACGCGTTTCTGACCTCCTCGGTCGAGCCGGACACGATCGTGAGCGTTAAGACCCCGGAGCTGACCTTCCGCGGCAAGCGGCACAAGGAATGATCCTGGCGGAAAACGCGCGCCTCCGCCTGCGGATGATGCGGCGGGAGGACGCGGACGAATTATACGCCCTGCTCTCGGATGAAGCGGTGATGCGCTGGCTGGAGCCGCCGTTTAACCGCGCGCAGGCCGAGCGCTTTTTGGAGCAGGCGGGACTTTCCGAGCCGCCGCTCATCTATGCCGCGGAGAATATGGCGGGAGAATTTCTCGGCTACGCCATCTACCACGACTATGACGAGTACAGCCGGGAGCTCGGATGGGTGCTCAAGCCTGCCTTTTGGCACAAGGGCTATGCAGACGAAATGACGGACCTTCTGACCGCGCTTGCGCGGCGGGAGGGGAAGAATGCCGTGATCGAATGTGTCCCCGAACAGACGGCGAGCGCGCACATCGCGCGCAGGCACGGCTTTTCGTATGAGGGCCGCGCGGACAGCTGTGACGTTTACCGCCTGCGCTGTGGAAAATAAGAAAGAGGGCGCTTCCCAAGCTGGGAAGCGCCCTCTTTGTGCTGCTGTTTTGCTTTGCGCCGATGGATAGTGGATGGAAAGCGGCAGAAGAGCGCACAAAAGCCGACGGGGAGAAGGACCTGCCGGCTTTTGTGCTACATTGAGAAAAAGAGAAAAAAGAATGGTGACAAATTAAAATATGCTTTACAGCAGCATGACGCCCGCATCCTCGCAGGTCTTGCGCGTGGCTTCGTCCCACAGGGAGACCTGTACCTCGCCGATGTGCGCGGTGCCGATGAGCAGCATGCACAGGCGGCTCTGGCCGATGCCGCCGCCCATGGTCAGGGGCAACTCGCCATTCAGCAGCATCTTGTGGAAGGGGAGCGCGCGGCGGTCGTCGCAGCCGGCGATCGTCAGCTGGGAGTCGAGGGACTTGGGGTCGACGCGGATACCCATGGAAGAGATCTCGAACGCATGGCCGAGCACTTCGTTCCAGTAGAGGATATCGCCGTTGAGCTCCCAATCGTCATAGTCGGGGGCGCGGCCGTCGTGCTTGATGCCGGACTTTAAGATCTTGCCGATCTGCATCAGGAAGACGACGCCCTTCTTCTTGCAGATTTCATCCTCGCGCTGCTTGGGTGTCAGGTCGGGATAGAGGTCTTCGAGCTCCTGCGTGGTGATGAAGAAGACCTCACTGGGGAGCTTGGTGTGCAGGGAGGGGAAAGCGACATTCAGTGCGCTGCTCGTCTCGCTGACGGCGGAGACGATATCGCGCACGGTGCGCTTGAGATAAGCGACGTTGCGATCCTCGGCGGAGATGACCTTTTCCCAGTCCCACTGGTCCACATAGACGGAGTGGAGGTTGTCGACCTCTTCGTCGCGGCGGATGGCGTTCATGTCGGTGAACAGGCCCTTGCCGACCTTGAAGTCGTAGCGCTTGAGCGCCAGACGCTTCCACTTGGCCAGCGAATGAACGACCTGGGCATTGGTGCCGACATCGGGAATGTCAAAGGAGACGGGACGCTCGACGCCGTTGAGGTTGTCGTTCAGACCAGAATTTTCATCCACGAACAGCGGAGCAGAAACCCGGCGGAGATTGAGGGCATTGCTCAGATTGACCTGAAAATTGCTCTTGATGAATTCGATGGCGCGCTGCATTTCATAGACAGACAGCGGGGTGTGGTAGTCCTGCGGGATATAGACTTTGCTCATACCGGTTTCACTCCTTAAGAAAAAGTATGCGCTAATTATAATCAGGCATATTAGGAAATTCAATAGTGAAATTTTAAGTAGTTGAGCTTGCAAAATGAGAATTTTTTGTCGACATGGTCAGCAATATGGAAAAACTTAATCCTTTTGCCCGTTGCAATCTGAAAGCACGCGTGATAGACTGCATAATGAGATAAAATGCAGATAGGAGGCTCTTTTGTGAGAACACTCTTGAAAGGCGCGGACATTCTGCTGCGCAAGGAAAACGGATATGAAACGCTGCACGGCGCCTATCTCGGCGTCGATGAGGCGAAGATCGACTATATCGGTGAGGAAAAACCCGAAAAGGCCTATGACCTGGAAAAGGACATGAGCGGCAGGCTCCTTGCCCCGGGACTTATCAACTGCCACAGCCATATCGCCATGACGCTGATGCGCGGCATCGGCAGCGGACTGCCTTTGCAGGACTGGCTTTTCAAGGCCATTTTCCCGATCGAGGACAAGCTCGTGCGCGAGGATATCGCCGCAGCGAGCCGCTTTGCCCTGATCGAGATGATCGCGGGCGGCACGACGAGCTTTTCCGATATGTACTTTTTCCCCGAGGAGACCGTCTGGGCGGTCGAAGAGGCGGGGATCAAGGCGAACCTGAACCGCTGTGTGCAGTGCTTTGACGAAAACCAGACCGTGGAGCAGAACACGCAGATCCCCGAATCGCTCGCGCTTTTTGAAAAGTACCACGGCGCGGCGGACGGGCGCATTCACATTGACTTTTCCATCCACGCGGAGTATACCTGCAAGAGCCATATCGTCAAGGCGTACAGCGACCTCTGCCGCGAAAAGGGCGGGCGCATGCACATCCACCTCGCCGAGACCGCGCGCGAGCAGCGCGAGTGCATCGAGCGCTACGGCAAAACGCCGACGGAGTGGTTCGAATCGCTCGGCACGTTCGATTCGCCCACGGCGGCGGCGCACTGCGTCGCGGTGACGGAGCGCGACATGGACATTCTGAAGGCCCACGGCGTCAGCGTCATCCACAACCCGACGTCGAACTTAAAGCTCGGCAGCGGCTTTGCCCCCATCCGCCAGATGATGGACAAGGGCATCAACGTGACGCTCGGCACCGACGGCACGGCCAGCAACAACAATTTAAATATGTTCGAGGAGATGCACCTCGCTGAGATCATGCACGACGGCTATCACAACGACCCGACGCTGATCTCCACGCAGGAGGTGCTCGATATGGCGACGGTCAACGGCGCAAAATTGCAGGGCCGCGACGACACCGGCGTGCTGGCTGTCGGCAAAAAGGCTGACATCATTGCCATTGATCTGAGCAAGCCCCACCTCTATCCCAATTTCGACACGCCCGCGCTCCTGACCTGCTCGGCGCAGGCGGGCGACGTGTGCATGACGATGGTGGACGGCAATATTTTATATGAAAACGGTGAATTCAAGACGCTGGACGAGAACAAGGTGCGCGCCGACATGGAGCGTGCCGTCGAGCGCCTTTATAGAAAGTGAGAGAGAAGAAACATGGAGAGAGCGGACAAAGACCTCGCCTTTTTGCTGCGCTACGAGAATGTCGCGTGGTTTGAAGACGGCGAGGTGCGCATCTTGGACCGGCGCATTTACCCCGCAAAGGTCGAATTTGTCACCTGCCGCACACATCAGGAAGTCGCGCGGGCCATCACCGACATGGTGACGCAGAGCGCGGGCCCCTACACGGCGGCGCCGATGGGCATGGCGCTCGCGGCGTGGGAATGCCGCGGCAAATCGGCGGACGAGCAGATGGAATACCTCAAGAAAGCGGCTTACACCATTTCCCACGCGCGCCCCACGACGCAAAAGCGCATGACGCTTCTGTGCGACATCTGCCTGAAAGAGGCCGAGCGCGCGCTTTCAGCGGGGGAGAATGTGGCCGAGGCCATCAAGAATAAGACCATCGAGCTCAACAACGTGCGCTATAACAGAATGGCGAAGATCGGCTCGTACTTAGTCGATATGTTCCCCGACAACGGAACGGTGATGACGCACTGCTTCGCCGAGACCATCGTCGGCACGATGCTTCGTGAGTGCCGCAGCCGCGGCAAAAACATCCGGCTGTTCTGCCCCGAAACGCGCCCGTATTTTCAGGGCGCGCGCCTGACGGCGTCCGTCTGCCACGACATGGGCTTTGACGTGACGGTCATCTCCGACAATATGCCGGCGTTCGTCATGCAGAACGAAAAGGTCGACGTTTTCACCACCGCGGCGGACGCCATCTGCTGCGACGGCCATGTCGTCAATAAGGTCGGCACGTTCCAGAACGCCATCGTCGCCAAGTACATGGGCATCCCGTACTTTGTCACCGGCGCGCCCGATCAGGGACACGAGACGGTGGACAGCATTCACATCGAAATGCGCGACCCGAATTTCACGCTCCAAGCCATGGGCGTGCGCACGGCGATGGAGGGTGTGAAGGGCTACTATCCCGCCTTCGATATCACGCCGCCGCATCTCGTCTCGGGCGTCGTGACCGACCTTGGTATTTATTCTCCCTACGATCTGCACCGCTATTTTACGGACGGCAGCATCGGCAAGGACAATCTGGTGATCTAAATGGAACAAAATCTGGACATTCTTCGTCAGGAGATCGTGGACAAATCGCTTGAGGCGTTCCGCGAGGGCCTGTTTTCCGGCACGAGCGGCAACATGAGCTGCCGCGTCGCGCCCGATGAAATGCTCATCACGCCGACATCCGTACGCTATGACGTACTGCGCGCACAGGACATCGTGTATATGAAGCTCGACGGCACGGTGCTGGAGGGTGAATTGCAGCCCTCGAGCGAGTGGCGCATGCACGCGGCGGTCTACAAGGCGTATGGCGAGACGAACGCCGTCTTCCACACGCATTCGCCCTATGCAACGGCGTTCGCCGTCGTGCGGAAGAGCATCCCCGCGGTGTTGATCGAATCGTGCATCTTTTTGGGCGGCGACATCCGCTGCGCGGACTACGCCGCGCCGGGGACGGAGGCCGTCGGCACGAACGCCATCCCCGCGCTCAGGGACCGCGGCGGCTGCACGCTTGCCAATCACGGCGTGCTCGCCGTGGGGAAGGACCTTGCGCAGGCATATCTGCGCGCGGAATACATCGAAGATGTTGCAAAGATCTATGCCTATGCCAAGGCCATCGGCGAGCCGGTGGCGCTCGATACACTCTAAATTACCCTGCGCATGGGCGCAGAAGGAGAACTGCCAATGAAAAGGTTTCTGAAAAAAGACAAGCTTCTCGTGCTTCTTGCACTGCTGGCGCTGCTCGTTTCGCTCGTGCCGATCGCCGGGCGCATGCAGACCGAGGAGAACAACAAATATTACGAATGTGTCCTCGACTATTCGAGCCTGCGCGCCATGGCGCGCCAGTCTGAAATGAGCGAGGATGAGTGGCTCGACCTGTTCCGCTCCCTCGGCGTGGACAAGGTGGCGCTCAGTGAGGCGAGCGCGCTCGACCTGCACCAGAGCGCGGCCATCCCTGTGCACGCGATGACTGTGAAAAAGGCGATGGAAAACTACGGCTGGGAGGATAGCTACCCCGCCGAGGTCGCGGCGTGGCTGCGCGAGAGCACCGACGTGAGCGACTGCCTCATCTGGACCGAGACGGCGGCGGGCTACGAGTGGATCCTCGACGCTTTCACCGCCCGCTTTGAAGATTTTGAAGCCAAGACCTATCTTGAGGGCGAGCACGGCTTCCTCTTCATTCAGCAGCAGAAAAACGGCATGAAGGGCGAAAAGCTGCTCGACCTTTGCCTCGGCATCTGGCCCGATACGGTGGAGCTGCTCGAGCGCCACGGCTACGAGATCATTCCGCGTACCGTGACGAAGAAGGACATGAACGGCACAAAGTTTGCGGCGGCTTATATCGATGTGCTCAAGCATTATGATGCGCCTTACTTTATGAACAGCGGCAAGGAGCTTGTCGGCTACGAGAGCGACGAGGGCTGGGATATGCTCGTGCAGTATCTCAACGAGAGCGGCGCGAGCGTCGCCATGATGGAGCAGAACGACCAGAGCCTCAACCTCACCTGGCCGGGCATTGAGGATCTGCTCAATGAAACGGGCTATCACGGCGTGCGCGTCTTCAACGAGTGGGCCTACATCCAGAACCGCTACCAGTACTGCGGCTACGAGGGCCCGGAAGAGATCACGAACACCTTCTTTAGAGCCATCGCCGAGCGTAATTGCAAGATCATCTACCTCAAGATGATCCTGGAGCCGGACAACGACGTGAGCTGGGACGCCGACGAGAAGGAATGGACCTATGTCACCGATCCTGCCGACTATGAAAAGATGCTCAAAGACCTTGATGCGCGCCTTGCCCCCCTCGGCTACACGCGCGGCACGGTGCCGGCGATGGAGCTGAAAACGCCGCCTTTGGCGCTGCGAATCGTGCAGAGCGTCGGCACGGCGGCGCTGCTGGTGCTGCTCTTTGACCTCTTCTTCCACATCGGCGCGCGCTGGCGCATGATCCTTCTGGCGCTCGGTGTGCTGGGCTTTGCCGCGCTCAGCGTGCTGAAGCCTTCGCTTTTCCGCCTGCTGCTCTCCATGTCCGGCGGCATCGTGATGCCGTCGCTTGCGGCGGTGGGCCTCTGCCGCGTGCTGATGGAAAAGAGAAGGAGCGAGCCGCGCGTGCGCTTTGGAAAGCTCCTTGGCTACACGCTCGGCGTTTCCGCTTTGACCATCCTGACCGCGTTCTGCGGTTCGCTGCTTGCGACCTCCGCGCTCTCGCAGCTCTCCTACATGATCGAGATGGAGCTCTACCGCGGCGTGAAGATCATGCAGCTCATCCCCATCGGACTTTTCATCCTCGCTTACCTGATCGTATTCGCTTACGAAGAGACCGGCGCGCGCGAGGCCGTCCTCGCCCACGCGGGACAGCGCGGGGAGAAGAACCGCATCAAGCGATTCAACGCCTATTTCGGCGAGCTGATGCAGACGCCGATGAAACTCGGCTGGTTCCTTGCGATCGTCGTCATCGCGGTGGCGGCGGTGTTCATGCTGCTGGTGTTCGCCTACTATATGTACCGCACCGGCAACTCGACCACGACGTCGGCAAGGGAGCTTGCGTTCCGCAACTTCCTGGAAAATACGCTCATTGCCCGCCCGCGCACGAAGGAAATGATCGTCGGCTGGCCGATGCTGATGCTTTTCATCTGGTCGCTGCGCCGCAGAATGAAGTTCCTGCCGATGATCTTCGGCACGGGCATGACCATCGGCCTTGTCAGCGTGGTCAACACGTTCCTGCACATCCGCACGCCGTTTTTGCTGAGCCTGCTGCGCACCGGCTGGGGCATCCTCTTCGGACTTCTCATCGGCACAGCCGTGGTCATTGTGGCGGAGCTCATTTACCGCCTTGTGCGCAGGATCTGCGGGGTGACGAATGGTTAACATTTTGATCTCGGGCTATTACGGCTTCGACAACATCGGCGACGAGTCCATCCTGCGCACGCTCGTCTCGTCGCTGCGCGAGCACATTCCCGACTGCTCGCTCACGGTGCTCTCGCATAACCCCACTTCCACGCGCGAAAAGTACGGCGTTGAGGCGGTGGACCGCATGTCGCCGGTGGCGATCCTGCGCGCGGTGAAAAAGTGCGACATGCTCATTTCCGGCGGCGGCAGCCTTTTGCAGGATGTGACGAGCAGCAAGAGCTTACACTATTACCTCTCCATCATCCGCTGCGCGGAATTCTTCCATAAAAAGGTCTTCATCTATTCCCAGGGCATCGGCCCCATCGACCGCCCCGGCAACCGCCGCGCCGCGGCGGCGGCGCTCAAGCGGGCGGACGGTATCGTCGTGCGCGACGAGCGGTCGGCATCGCTTTTGGAGGAAATCGGCATCGCGCGCGACAAGGTCGTCATCACGGCGGACCCCGTTATCCGCATGAAAAAGCCCGATGGCGATGTCGGCGCGGAGATCCTGCGAAAGGCAGGTGTCTCGCTGGATGGCCGTCTAACTGTCGGCTGGGCCATCCGTGAGCGGGACACAGACAGCCGCTTTGTCAAAGAGCTTTTGCGCTCCATCCAGATGATGAAGGACAAGTACAACGCGCAGTCCGTGCTCATCCCGTTCCACTATGAAGAGGACGGCGAGGTCTGCCGCCATATCGCGACGCAGCTGCCCGATGACACAGCGGTGTGCCTGAATGAAAAGTACCTCTCCGAGGATATGCTCTCCATCATCGGCAACATGGACCTGCTCGTCGGCGTGCGCCTGCATTCGCTCATCTATGCCGCCATCATGGGCGTGCCGCTCATCGGCATTTCGTATGACCCCAAGTGCACGGCGTTTTTAAACTCCGTGGGGCTCGACAAGCTGAGCACGAAGGAGAACTTCACGGCGGAACTCTTCCTGCCCGAGGCCGAGCGTGTGCTCGAAACGGGCAAGGAGCAGGTGCAGCGCGTCGAGGTGCACATGGTCGAGCTTTCGCGCAAGCTCGACACGAACGAGAAAATGATCTGTGCAATCATGGAGAAATCGAGGAAACATACCATGCAAGACCCTCAAAACAATACGGAGAAGAAGGATAAATCGGGTGTCCGCACGGCGGGCGCGATCAGCTTCGTCTTTCTGCTGACGCTGTTTGCCAAGCTCCTCGGCGTGGTGCGCGAAATGATGCAGGCCAACATCTTCGGCACCGGCATCGACGCGGACCTCTACACCGCGTCGTATAACTCGACGCTCTATCTTTTCACGACGATGTGCTACGCGCTGTGCATCGCGGCGGTGCCGATTTTGACGAAGGAATTTGCTGCCGACCGCAAGCGCGGCGAGAAAGCGGCCAACAACCTGTTGACCATCACGCTGCTCGGCTCGCTCGCGGCGGTCGTTTTGTGGCAGATCTTTGCCTCGACGCCGCTCGTCGGCACGATCTGGGACCTTGACGCAGCCGAGCTGCCGCGCCTTGCGAGCTATATCCGCATCATGGCCTGCGCGCTGCCGGTCGTGGCGGCGGCGTATCTGAACGTCGCCATCTTCCAGGCGACCGACCACTATGAATTGCAGGGCAGCATGAGCATCCCGTACAACGCTTTCCTTGCGATCTTCCTTGTGACGCTGGGCGCAAAGTGGGGCATCAAGGGCGTCGTCATCGCGAGTTCGTGCGCGTGGCTCTTGCAGCTTGCCATGAGCATCCCGTATGCGAAGAAGGAACATTATGTCTACCGACCGATGCTCGACCGCAAGGCGGACTACGTCGGCACGTACTTTAAGACCGCGCTCGTCACGGTGCTGACGACATCGATCTTCCTGTTCTGCTATCTCATCGACACGGCGACCGCCACGGCGCTCAACGACAGCGCCGTCAGCGCGTTCTACTATGCCGATAAGCTCTTCACCCCGCTCACGACGAGCGTGCTCTACAGCATCAGCGCGGTCATGTTCCCGCGCTTTAACCGCGAGTTCACGAAGGAGGACTCGAAGGGCTATCTTGGCTACATCTGGAACGTGACGGAAAACACGCTGCTTTTCATCCTGCCGGTCTGCGCGATGATGTGCGCGTTCGGCACGGATATCATCCGCGTCATCTTTGAAAGCGGCAGCTTCACCGCCGAGTCGACCGAGATGACGGGCAGCATCTTCGCCCGCTACGCGCTCGGCATGAGCGCTTTCGCCGTGCTCGACCTTTTGAACAAGGCCTACTACGCGATGAAAAAGACGCTGGTGCCGCTGCTCATCAACCTCGGCGTTCTGGTGCTGAACCTCATCCTGAACCGCGTGTTCTATACCGACACCGGCGTCGCGCTGGCAACGTCGCTTGCGCTGACGATCGGTGCCATCGCGATGACGATCCAGCTCTTCCACGGGACGAAGATCGTGCGCCTGGTGCCGCTCCTCAAGGGCCTTGCCGCCACGGCAGCGATGGCGGTCGTCCTCTACGGCGGGCGTTCGCTTCTTGTCGCGGCAGATGACAGCAAGCTGATGCTCGTCGTCAAGTGCGGCCTGACGGGCGTTGTGGGGTGCGTTGTTTACGTGCTGGTCAGCATGATTTTGAAGCAGAATATCATTGCTGATACGATTAAGAAGTTCAAAAAGTGATACTTTTTGGGATTTATCCCCACACCGTGTGGGGACGCGGCAAAGGGGGCCATTCTCTCACGTGAGAGAATGGCCCCCTTAACCCCCCAAGAGAACGCGAGGGGAGTTCCCCTCGCCCCCCGACATTGGCAGTTTGTAGCTTGAATGACTGCACGCGCTGCGCAATGTAAGTGCGGTGTACATGGCTTCGCCATGAATCCCTGCGAGTCGTGACCGCTTGCAACTGCGCCTTACTATCGTGAGGCGCGAGTGACGTTAGAACGGCGGCAGACTGCGTGCGAAATAGCGGCATTGCTGCGCTCGCCGCATTGATGAGACTGGCGGTAGACGGAAATTAGGCTGCACTTCTACGAGACTGGCAGAGCGGCAGCGGGTAGTAGAAGCAAGCCAAATCGTATAGCAACACCCAACGCGGCTCTGCCGCGCTATGGGCAGTGCATTCGGCAAGCATTGCAGCTCTTCGAGCTGCTTGCTTGCAATGGAAGCCTTTCTCTTGGGGGTTCAAAGGGGCCATTCTCTTTTGCAAAAGAGAATGGCCCCCTTATCCCGCTCCCTGCGCGGCGCAGGGGAACAAAGTACAGCGCTGCCGCGCTGTGATATGTTACCCTTGACGTTTTTTGAAGGTTAAGTAACCTTCGAGCATCAAGCTCGCCGCGACGGCGTCGACGGTTTTCTTGCGCTCCTTGGCGCGCTTGCCATTATTCAATAGAATATTGTGCGCGTCGACGGTCGTGCGGCGCTCATCCCAGAGCGTGACGGGGAGCGACGTGGCCTCGCGCAGCATCTCGGCAAAGCCCTCGGCCTTTTCTGCGCGGGGGCCGCGCGTGCCGTCCATGTTGAGTGGGTGACCGAGCACGAGCTCTGTGACCTCGTGCTCGGAGATGAGCGGCAGCAGCTTTTCGATGACCGCTTCGGGCCGGTACGCGGTGATAACGGTCGAAAATCCAGTGAGCGTCAGCGTGCGATCGGAGATCGCGACGCCGGTGTGCGCGTCGCCGTAGTCGATGGCCATGATTTTCATAAAATTGCCTCCTGAGCGTTTCTTTTGACTGCCAGCATACAGGATTTTTACCCAAAAAGCAAGCGCGGGGCGGGAGAGTGGCGCGACGCGGCGGCAAAATGCGCTTAGATCGCCCCGCCGCGGGAGAAAAAACAGTGGAAAGAGCGCAAAATCTGCGCGATTTTCTGCAAAAACGTGCAAAAAGTGCTTGACGGCTGGACATGACATGTGGTATCATCTTACTTACCTGTGAAAGAGGGCTTTCTTTTTGCGCGCTTTTGCTTCTCGGCACGCAAGGGAAAAGCACCCCTCAAATTTGAGAGCAGGGAGGCAATCGCCAGCTTCGTGCCGCTTTTGGCAAACGGAGCTGAGTAAATAAGGAGGTGCCGTTAGATGCGCATTAAGATCACGCTCAGATGCAACGAGTGCAAGCAGAGAAACTACAACACGATGAAGAACAAGAAGAACACCCCGGACAAGCTTGAGCTGAACAAGTACTGCCCCTTCTGCAAGAAGCACACCGTCCACACCGAAACCAAGTAATTAGGAAAGGCTGTTGAAACATGGCAGAAGAAAAGAAGAAAAAGGACCGCAGCAAGTGGTTCCGTGAAATGAGAAGCGAACTGAAAAAGGTCGTATGGCCCACCGCATCCACCACTGCGAAGAACACCGGCACTGTGCTGCTGTGCTCCCTCGCCGTCGGCGCCTGCATCTGGATCTTCGACTACGTGGCCGTTTCCGCAGTGCACCTGCTGATCGGTCTCGCGGGCTGACAGGAGAGCAGTCATGGCTGATAATGCTAAGTGGTATGTCGCGCATACTTACTCCGGCTATGAAAACGCAGTCAAGACGGCCATCGAGAAGTTCGTCGCCAACCGTCATCTGGAGGACATGATCCTCGACATCCAGATCCCGCTGGAGACAGTCACGGAAGTGACCGACTCGGGCGAGACGAAGGAAGTCGAACGCAAGGTCTTCCCGGGCTACGTGCTCGTCAAGATGATCATGACGGACGACACCTGGCATCTGATCCGCAACATTCGCGGTGTGACCGGCTTTGTCGGCACGGCGAACAATGAACCCATTCCTCTGACGGAAGAGGAAGTCCTGGCGCTCGGCATGGAACGGCGAGAGATCGTCGTGCGCTACAATGTCGGCGATCAGGTCAAGATCACCGACGGCCCGCTTTCGTCCTTCCTCGGCACGGTCGAAGAGATCGACGCAGAGAAGAACAAGGTGTGCGTGGTCGTGTCCATGTTCGGACGCGAAACGCCGGTCGAGCTGGAGCTCGATCAGGTCGAGGTCGTAGAACCGTAATCACCGCTAAAAGCGATGAGCCGCGTATGCGGCAAACGTGGGAGAGACGTTCAGTCTCGCCAAGGGCGGCCGGAATCGCCGGTCGTTACCACATTCAATATTAAGGAGGTGCCTCTCATGGCACAGAAGATCACCGGTTACGTTAAGCTGCAGATCCCTGCAGGCAAAGCAACTCCCGCACCCCCCGTTGGCCCCGCGCTCGGTCAGCACGGCGTCAACATCGCTGCGTTCACCAAGGAATTCAACGAGCGCACCAAGAACGACATGGGCCTCATCATCCCCGTTGTCATCACGGTGTATGCCGACCGTTCCTTCTCCTTCGTCACCAAGACTCCTCCCGCTGCCATCCTCATCAAGAAGGAGTGCAACATCGAGTCTGGCTCCGGCGTCCCCAACAAGACCAAGGTCGCTACCATTTCCAAGGCCTCTGTCCAGAAGATCGCTGAGATGAAGATGCGTGACCTCAACGCGAGCACTCTCGAGTCCGCGATGAGCATGATCGCCGGTACCGCACGCTCCATGGGCGTTGTCGTCGAAGAATAAGGAGGGTGTGAACAATGTTTAGAGGTAAAAAGTATCAGGATGCTGCAAAGCAGATCGAAAAGAACACTCAGTATGACGCCGCAGAGGGCTTCGGCCTGATCTGCAAGACCGCTTCCGCGAAGTTCGACGAGACCGTCGAGCTGCACGTCAAGCTGGGCGTCGACTCCCGTCACGCTGACCAGCAGGTCCGCGGCGCCATCGTCCTCCCCAACGGCACCGGCAAGAACGTCCGCGTTCTCGTCTTCGCCAAGGGCGACAAGGCTGAGGCTGCCAAGGCTGCCGGCGCTGACTATGTCGGCGAGATGGACCTCGTCGAGAAGATCCAGAAGGAAAACTGGTTCGACTTCGACGTCGTCGTCGCTTCCCCTGACATGATGGGTGTTGTCGGCCGTCTCGGTAAGGTGCTCGGTCCTAAGGGCCTGATGCCGTCCCCGAAGGCCGGTACCGTCACTCCCGACGTCGCCAAGGCTGTTCAGGAGTCCAAGGCCGGTAAGGTCGAGTATCGTCTCGACAAGACCAACATCATCCACTGCCCCATCGGTAAGGTTTCCTTCGGCCCCGAGAAGCTCGCTGAGAACTTCAACGCTCTCATGGGTGCTATCATCAAGGCCAAGCCCGCCGCTTCCAAGGGCCAGTATATCAAGTCCTGCGTTGCCGCCTCCACCATGGGCCCCGGCGTCAAGATGAACACCGCAAAGATCTAAAAGATTTCAAAAAAGCCCGTTCGGGCTTTTTTGATTCAGGATCGCACTCCGCTCTGTGCCTCGCCGCGCGTGCGCGGCTCGACACTCGCTCCGCGAGAGGAATTTTTCTGACGCGCATGTCGTCAGAAAAATCAAATTGGATTATTTTTGGCGCGCATGTCGTCAGAAAAATGATTTGCGCTGTGCGCCGCGCAAATATGGGGTATTTTGCGGAAAAAACGATATTTGGGGTTGACAATGCTGCCAACTCTGGATATACTATTAGAGCGTTCCAAAGACAGCAGGTGAGATTCGTCTCGTAAGTCCTGCCGAGGATGGCAAACATTTATTGATTGCTTTACCGTCCTCATGTCCTGCATGAGGACGGTTTCCTTTTTAGAACGCCTCTTTCCCCTGGCACGCGAGGCGTGCCGCAAAATCCAATGGAGGTGAACTCAAGAAATGCCTAACGCAAAAGTTCTGTCTGAAAAGCAGGCGATCGTGGCCTCTCTGACCGAGAAGCTGCAGGGCGCAGCTGCCGGCGTTATCGTTGACTACAAGGGCATCACCGTCGCGGAAGACACCGAGCTCCGCGCTGAGTGCCGTAAGAACGATGTCGAGTATGCAGTTGTCAAGAACACCCTGCTCCGCTTTGCTTTCAACAACGTCGGCCTCAATGAGCTCGATGATCAGCTGAACGGTACCACGTCTCTTGCCATCGCTGCCGATCCCGTCGCCCCCGCGCGCGTGATCGCTGACTTTGCCAAGAAGCTCAACGGTAAGTTCGAGATCAAGGGCGGCTTCATGGACGGCAAGGTCGTCGACATGGCCACCGTCAATGCTCTGGCCGCGATCCCCGCACTGCCCGTCCTGCAGGCACAGGTGCTTGGCACCATGCTGGCTCCCATTTCGGGCCTGGCTTGCGTCCTCAAGCAGATTGCCGAGAAGAACGGTGCTCCCGCCGAGGAAGCTTCCGCAGAGTAATCGTCTGCACCCAACTCAAAAACTAAAACAAATATCTTAAAATTGGAGGATCATTACAATGAGCGAGAAAGTTACCGCTATGATCGAAGAAATCAAGGGCCTTACCGTCCTGGAGCTCTCTGAGCTCGTCCACGCTCTCGAGGAAGAGTTCGGCGTTTCCGCCGCTGCTATGGCTGCTCCCGCTGCCGGCGGTGCTGCCCCCGCTGCCGAGGAGAAGACCGAGTTCGACGTCGTCCTCGCCGGTTTCGACGCTGCTGCCAAGATCAAGGTCATCAAGGCTGTCCGCGAGATCGCCGGTCTGGGCCTGGCCGAGGCCAAGGCTTTCGTCGAGTCCGCTCCGAAGGCTCTGAAGGAGGGCGTGTCCAAGGAGGATGCCGAGAACTTCAAGAAGCAGCTCGAAGAGGCTGGCGCGAAGGTCGAGATCAAGTAATCTCACCCTACTGCGAGGTTCAAAAAGCCCGTGTCACAAGACACGGGCTTTTTCTTTTTGACTGTCTTATGGAATAGAACATCTGTTGACATAATATATGCGCGTGTACGTCAAAAGGACGTGCGCACCGTGGGCTCGGACGGGGCAACGATGTCGATGATCTGATTCTGCGTGTAAATGCCGTAGTGCTTCGACGATGCGAGAGCGTCCGTTCCATCGGGTATAAGATGGACATCAATGGCACGGGGAAGATAGTCGAGCAGTTTGGACCGTTGGAACGTGCAAAGATAGGCGCCGCTGTGGACTTCGTCTGCGTCAAATACGCAGTAGGATTCGTTGCGCACCTGATAGAGCAGGTAGTTTTCAAAGATGAGCTCGATCTTGGCGTTTTCATCGGGGCACAGCGGCGTACAGTGCGCGAGAATGTCGTCGAGGGCGGCATTTCCTGTGGACGGAGTCTGTGCATTTGGCTCCGCTTTAGCGCAGCAGATGGTGATGTGCAGCTCGTTTTCATCCTCCTCACACAGCGTCAGGAGAAACGGTGCACGGCGGCCGGCGTCCACAAGGCGGCCTACTTCGGCGAATGTGGTGCAAGGAGACATGGGAGTCACCTCGTTTTGTAAAGTATGGAAAATACTGCTCACCGTGTGACGGTCAGGCAGTAAAATGATAACCGGTTTGTCTCCTTGTTGTTCCAGAGGTCAGTTTCGCCGAGCTCGCGCAGATCGTCTACGACGAATTCATCGAATCGCACAGCGGCGCGGTGAACGACGGGACGCTCATCGAACAAGTAGAAGCCGCCCTGCCAGACGTGCCAGAGTTCCACGCAGGGCGCGGATTCGAGGGCAGAGCCAATGTAGTCGATCAGCTGCCGCGCGCGCCCCTCGGTATAGTAGGCCCAGTCGAGGCAGACGGCAAAGGCTTTGTCGGTATAGAGAAAACTGTCTGGGTAAGTGCACAGCGCGAAGTTGTCGTCCGCGCCGCCGTCGTCGATCGTACCGTCGTCCACATTGATGGCGAGGTAGTCGTACTCCGGCGGAGGAAAGACCTCCGGCAGCGGCGCGTCGGAAGCGAAAAAGATGCAGGCGCTCATCATGATCCTCCTGTAATGCCTCATTTTCCTTTTGGTACGGCGATCATATCATAAAAGATATGAACAAATCTACTGCGATGCTGTTACGAGACCCTTGCGCCGCGGTGCGGGAAGAACGCGCGTCGGTGAGGAAAAGGCTGGAACAGCCATAATATAAACCGCTCGAGCGCTTGACTTTTTTGTGCAGCGGCATTAAAATGTATAAAACATAAGAGCAGGAATTTTCATGCGTTGTGTATCCTGCGTACAAAATCTGATGAGAGACAGGCTGATGCCCGCGTGAGCCGAGGAATGCTTACGCGGTTATTTTTTCACCTGGATGGGAGAAAACATGAAGAACACCAAAAACTTTGCGAGCCGATGGGGCTTTATTCTGGCGTCCGTCGGTTCAGCGGTCGGCATGGCGAATGTCTGGGGCTTTCCTAACAAGCTTGGCAGCAACGGCGGCGGGGCATTTTTGCTCATTTATCTGCTGTTTGTTTTCATTTTCAGCTACGTGGGTCTGCCCGCGGAATTCGCCATGGGCCGCCACGCGGCGACGGGCACACTCGGCGCGTATGAAAAAGCGTGGTCGACGCGCGGCAAGGGCGCAGGCAAGGCCGGAGGCCTTCTTGGCTGGCTGCCGCTCGCGGGCTCGCTGTGCATTGCGTTCGGCTACGCCGTCATCGTGACATATATCTTAAAGGCGCTGGTGGATTCGCTCGTCGGCACGCTGATGACGGCGGACACCGCGTCGTGGTTCGGCACGTTCTCCTCCACACCGTATTCCGTCATTCCGTACCACATCATCGTGGTCGTGGGGACGTTGCTGACGCTCTATTTGGGCGCGCACAGCATCGAAAAAACCAACAAGATCATGATGCCGCTGTTTTTCATCATCTTCCTGATCCTCGCGGTGCGCGTGGCGATGCTGCCGGGCGTAAGCGAGGGCTACCGCTTCATGTTCACTCCGCGCTGGGAGGCGCTCAAGGACCCGATGATCTGGATCTGGGCGATGGGACAGGCGTTCTTCTCCCTCTCCGTCACGGGCAGCGGCATGATCGTGTACGGCGCGTACCTCTCGAAGGATGAGGACGTCGTCGGCGTCGCGCAGCACACGGCGCTGTTTGACACGATCGCCGCCGTCGTTGCGGCACTCGTCATCATCCCCGCATGCTTCTCCTACGGGCTGGACGTCGGCGCGGGCCCGAGCCTGCTGTTCGTTACGCTGCCGACCATTTTACAGGATATCCCGATGGGGCGGCTGTTTGCCATCATCCTCTACCTTGCGATGATCTTCGCGGGCGTGAGCTCGCTGCAGAACATGTTCGAGGCCGTGGCGGAATCGCTGCTGCACAAGTTCCCCAAGCTCAGCCGCACGGCGGTGCTGGCGATCCTGTGTGTGCTGTGCCTCGGCATCGGCATTTTCATGGAGCCCATCAGCAAGTGGGGCCCGTGGATGGACCTTGTTTCCATCTATATTATCCCCATCGGCGCGACGCTCGGCGCGATCTCGTGGTTCTACGTGATGAAAAAGGACGAGCTGCTCGCCGCCGTGAACACCGGCAGCAAGAAAGAGCGCGGTGCGCTGTGGTACAACGTGGGCCGCTTCGTCTACGTGCCGCTCGCGGTCATCCTGTGCTGTGTGGCGCTGTTCATGCACGTGGCATTCTGAGTTCCCCCTGAACAAAAAAGGAGAACAATATGAAAACAGGCAAGAAAGTGAGCATTACCATACTTTCAGTGCTGATATTGGCCTTGTGCGCCGTGGGGATCATCCGGAGCACGACCTTTCCGCTGGACCCGGCGACGCTGCCGGATCATATCTGTGATTTTTACAATATCGGCAGGCCCCAGCCCCTCTCGCCGAGTATTCGGGTGTACGACAGTGTTGAACTCGAAAATACGGTGTGGTATCTCATAGAGATCGGCGAGGACATAGATCTGGGCTATGTCAAGCTGGAACGGAATATCCTTGGCCGCTACAAGATCGTGCGCCTCGGCTACGGCGGCGGGAGCTTCCGTGACGGCGTTGTGCGCAGTGGGGAGAAAGCCTACTACCTCTTCGGCGGCCGCGATGTGACCGGCCGCATCGCCAGGATTACCATGACGCAGAACGGCGAGACCTGCACGATGGAAAATGCGGAGGGAAAGACGCATTTCCTGTTCTGCACAGAGCTTTCTCCACAGCTCGGCGATTATGACTTCGACCGCAGCACGCTGCGGTTTTACGACAAAGACGGGAACGACATCACCGCGGAGTACAATTTGAGCGGCGGCGGTATCCAGTAAAAGGAATACCAAAAGGAAGGACTGTGAGCAGGTCCTTCCTTTTTCATATAAAAACTTGTTGACAAGTCAACAATGATGCGCTATGATAAACGAGCTTGTTGATTTGTCAACAAATAGGAAAAAGGAGAATTACCAATGGAGGAGCGCTTTGAGACCTTTACCGTCCTGATCACGCGTATCAGCCGCAGCATCAAGCGCATCAAGGCGGACGAAATGGCGGACTTCGAACTGAAAGGGCCGCATGTGTCCTGCCTCTACTACCTCTCCCAGCAGGATGGCATGACAGCCGCCGAGCTCTGCGAGCGCTGCGACGAGGACAAGGCGGCCATCTCCCGCTCGCTGGACGACCTCGAGAAAAACGGTTACATCACCTGCGCAAGCGGCGCGGGCAAGCGCTATAAGAGCCCACTGCGCCTGACGGAGCGGGGCAAGGCGGTCGGCCGCGCGATCGGGGAGAAGATCATGCGCATCGTCGAGGCGGCATCTGAGGGCCTGAGCGAGGCCGAGCGGCAGACGATGTACCGCGCGCTCGCGCTCGTGAGCGAGAATTTGGAACGGATTTATACCCATAAGAAGACCGCGGGCGACAGAGCCGCCCGCGACGAACAATAACGGAGGAAAAGCATGAGTGTTCAGATCATTGTGGATTCGACGGTCGACATGCCCGAGCGCATGAAGGACCGTTTTCGCATCGTGCCGCTCACGGTGCATTTTGGCGCGGAGGAGTTCATCGACGGCGTGACCATCGACAAGCACCGCTTTTATGAGCGGCTTGTCGAGAGCGACGAGCTGCCGACGACCAGTCAGGCGTCGCCCGCGGCATTCGACGCGATCTTCTCCGACGTTGCGTCGGTGGGCGACAGCGCGGTCGTCGTGACGCTCGCGTCGAAGTTCTCCGGCACGTATCAGAGCGCGTGCATCGCCGCGGCGGAGTACGACAACATCTACGTTGTGGACAGCAAGAGCGCGGCTATCGGCTCTGGCATCCTCGCCGAGTACGCGCTCGAGTGCGCGGACAAGGGCATGGACGCGAAGACCATCGCCGAAACGCTGGAGAAAAAGCGCGACGAAATTTGCCTCATCGCGCTGCTCGACACGCTTGAATACCTCAAAAAGGGCGGGCGTATCTCGAAGACTGTCGCGTTTGCGGGCGGACTTCTCAACATCAAGCCGGTCATCACCGTGGTCGACGGCGAAATTCAGGTTATCGGCAAGGCGAGAGGGTCGAAGCAGGGCAACAACCTGCTCGTGCAGAAAATCCGCGAGAGCGGCGGCATCGACTTCGACGAGCCGATCATCCTCGGATACAGCGGGCTGAGCGATTCGTATCTCAAAAAATATGTCGAGGACAGCCGCGACATCTGGCAGGACAAGGCGGACTCGCTCGACTCCACGCTCATTTGCAGCGTGATCGGCACGCACACTGGCCCCGGCGTGGTGGCGGTCGCATTCTTCAAAAAGGGCTGAGCCTCTATAAAAATCAGAAACAGCAGGAAGCCGGCGTATCGCGCCAACTTCCTGCTGTTTTTTCTTAAATATCCTCTTTGAGTCAGCGATTAAAAATAGCAACGGCGCTTTCAAACGACACCGGTACTCGCTGTACCTTGACAACAGACGGCACGGCGAATTATAGTGATTCTATAAAGGTATATTGATATTCAGCGGCTATGTCTTGCGTGAAAGCGGTGCTTTGCGCTGGTATCGGTTTGACCGTGAAACAGGTTGAATGGGAAAAGGGAAATGCGGCATGCAGTGGACGGACGAGAGCATTGCGTTTTTGCGTGATGCGGCGGCGATGAACCGCTATTATGAGACCATCGCGGAGAAGATCACGCCGCAGCTCCAAGAAAACGCGCACGTCTGCGACGCGGGCTGCGGCATCGGCGAGCTGAGCCTTGCTCTGAAGCCGTACTGCCGCCATGTCACGGCGGTGGACGCGGATGCGTTGGCCATCAAAACGCTGAAAGCCCACCTGATAGAGGGCGTCACCGCACGCTGCGGCGATATGGAGACGCTTGCGCTGGAGAAGCCCTACGACGCGATGGTGTTCTGTCTCTTTGGCCGCACGCAGGATACATTACGCATCGCGAGAAAGCAGTGCCGCGGAAAGATTTTCCTCGTCAAGCGGGACTATTCGCATCACCGCTTCAGCGCGGGAAAGGTAAGCCTCGGCGAGTACACGGCGGGGAGCACGGAAGCTGTCCTGCACGAAAAGGGCATCCCTTACACGGTGGAGCGTTTCACGGCGGAATTCGGCCAGCCGTTCCGTTCGCTTGAGGCGGCGGAGCGCTTTTTCGCCCTCTACAACCGCAGCGAAAGCGAGGTACTCTCGAAAGATGAAATCAGAGCGCGCCTGACCGCGGGGCCGTCGGCGGAATTTCCCTACTACCTGCCGCACAAAAAGGCGCTGTGCCTGTTCACCATTGAGACGGCGGCTATTTCGAAGGAGGAAGCAGTATGAAACGCCATCTTTTGATCTGCGGGGAGCGCGGCGTCGGCAAGTCGACGCTGATCCGCCGCCTGCTGGAGCATAGCACGCGGGAGGTCGGCGGCTTTGTGACAAAGCGGCTGCCGGTCGCGGATGAGAACGGCTTTTTTCCGATTTACCTCTATCCCACATCGCAGAGTGAGGGCGAGCGGCACAACGAGACGGAGAATCTTGTCGGGACGTGCGACAGCCGCTCGAGCATCCGCCATCCGGAGGTCTTTGACGGCCTTGGCGCGCAGCTCATTAAGTCCGCACCGAGCGGCGGTATCATCCTGATGGACGAACTCGGCTTTCTCGAAAATGATGCCAAGGTGTTCCAGTCCGCGGTGCTGTGCGCACTGGACGGCGACACGCCGGTGCTTGCCGCGGTCAAGCCGAAGGACACGCCGTTCCTGCGCGCCGTGCGCGGGCATGAGAACGCGGAGCTTGTCTTCATTGACGAGCAGAACCGTGACGCACTTCTTGAAAAGCTCCTGCCGCACATTTTGCGGTGGAATGAAGCTTGAAGCAGCAAGCTCGCCGTGCAATAGAGAAGAAGTTTTCAAGCGAACACTTGTTTGACTATCAAAACCGTGCTATAATACCGCCATTGAGAAATTTGCAGAGGGGAGGGGACAGCGCATGGAGCATCTGCTTGCGGGACTGAACCGCGCGCAGCACGAGGCTGTCACGGCGACGGAGGGGTATGTCCGTGTCATCGCGGGCGCGGGCTCTGGCAAGACGCGTGCGCTGTCGCACCGCTTTGCGTATCTTGTCAACGAGCTCGGCATCCTGCCGGGGAACATCCTGTGCGTGACATTTACGAACAAGTCAGCCAACGAGATACGCCAGCGTATCCACGCCTTGACCGGCGACAACGACACGGGCTATATCAACACGTTCCACGGCTTCTGTGTCTCCGTTTTGCAGGAGGACAGCCATGCGGTGCAGTACCCGAAGAGCTTTCTGGTGCTGGATAATTCCGACATCGACGCGATGCTCGGCATCATCTACGAAGAGCGCGGCCTCACACTGCGCGACATGACCTATTCCGCCGCGCGGGACATGATCGAGATCCGAAAGCTCTTTAAGGAGCCGGAGTATTATAAGGACATGATCACGATGTCGCTCGACACGCTGCGCGAAAAGTACGAGCGCGCCGACACGGCGGGGGACATCATCTTCTACGGCTATCTCTATCAGGAGAAAAAGTGCTTCGGCCTCGACTACAACGACCTCATCAAGTTCTCGCTCTATATTTTCGAGCAGCACGAGGACATCAGGCTCAAGTGGCAGCAGCGGCTCGAATACATCATGATCGACGAGTTTCAGGATATCGACGCGCTGCAATATGAGCTGATGGAGGTGCTGTGCGGCTATCACGGCAACCTCTTCATCGTGGGCGACCCGGACCAGACGATCTACACCTGGCGCGGCGCGAACGTCAAGTATCTGCTGGATTTCGACAAGGTCTTTCCAAACGTGCAGACCATCATGATGATGGAAAACTACCGTTCCACGCCGGAGATTTTGGCGGCGGCGAACTCGCTGATCGCAAAAAACGGCCACCGCATCAAAAAAGACCTGATTCCGACGAAGCCCTCGGGCGAGAAGGTCGTCTGCCACTTTGCCGACACGCAGGAGGCGGAGGCGCAGTGGATGGCGGGCGAGATGAAGCGGCTGCATGATCGCGGCCTGCCGCTGCGGGATATGACCGTCCTCTACCGCGCGCACTATGTAACGCGCGCGGTGGAAGAGGCGTTGATGCACGAAAAAATTCCCTATACGATCTACTCCGGCGTGCAGTTTTTCGACCGCATGGAGATCAAGGACGCACTTTCATATTTGCGGATGATCGCCTATCAGGACGATCTGTCGTTCCGGCGCATTGCCAACGCGCCGAAGCGGAACCTCGGCAAGCGGCGCATGGCCTTTTTACAGGAGACGGCGGAAAAAGAGGGGACGAGCCTCTATGTAACGCTCAAAAACCACCTCGAAGACAGCGTGTTCAGCGGCACGAAGGCAAAGCAGTTCGTCGATCTGATCGAGCGCTTTTCGCACTCGTATCAGGGTCGGCCCATCTCTGAGGTGCTCTCGGATATTCTGGACAAGAGCGGGTATGAAAAGGCGCTGCGCACCGAGGGCAGTCAGGAGCGGCTGGACGATCTGGCCGAGCTCAAGCAGTCCATCTACGAATACGAGACGAGCTGCGGCGAGGAGAGCACGATGGAGCATTACCTCGCCCACATCGCGCTTTTCAGCAACGGCGATGTCGCCGAGCAGGGCGACAAGGTGAAGCTGATGACCGTCCACGCGGCGAAGGGCCTCGAATTCCCGTATGTGTTCCTCTGCGGCATGAACGAGGGCATTTTCCCCTCGCGCAAGGTGCGAACGCTCCCCGGCATGGAGGAGGAGCGGCGGCTCGCTTTCGTTGCGCTGACGCGCGCGGAGAAGGGGCTTTACCTCTCCGAGGCCGACGGGTGGAATTTTGACGGCTCGCCGCGCTATCCCTCGCGCTTTCTGCTGGATATCGACCGCGAGCTTCTGTCGTTCACGCACGAGGTCGACGAGACGCTTCTGCGTGAAGCGGCGGATGACGTCGCGCGGCGAGACAAGTATCTGCGCGAGGACGACGGCGACGGCACGCTGCCCATCGGGCAGCGCGTGCGCCACGCGGTGTTCGGTGAGGGAACGGTGCTGGACGTGGACCTGAACAAGGGCGCGCACGTCATCCAGTTTGACGGCATGGGAACGCCGCGCAGCATTTCGCTGCGCGCGAAGCTCGAAAAGATCGGGCCATAAAATCAATTGACAGATTTATTTTGGAGGGATTTCGACATGAGAAAGAATTTTTGCGCACAGCCCTAGGTCTATCCGCAGCACGTGCTCATCATCGCAATGTATTTAAGCGGCGGCCACAAGACCGTGAAGAACATCTTAAAGCGCGGTGCGTTCACCGTGAGCATGGGCGACGCAGAGCATGCGGCGGCCTGGGACTATGTGGGCATCAAGTCCGGCAACAGCGTGCCCGACAAGGTGGCGCGCGCGGGCTTCCACGTGACGAAGAGCGAGCATGTGGACGCGCCGGTGATCGACGAGCTCCCGCTCGCGCTCGAGTGCAAGCTCGTGAGCTACGGCGAGGAGACAAGACTCCTGACCGGCGAGATCGTGAACGTCAGCGTGGACGAGCGCGCGCTCGACGAAAACGGCAAGCTCGCTGTCGAAAAGCTGCACGTCATCACCTTTGACTACGCCAACCACGGCTATTATGTCTTGGGCGAGAAGGTCGCCAGCGCGTTCGAGGACGGCAAAAAATTCAAGTAAATCCGGCGAAACAGAAAGCGCCGCGTCCCGAAGAAAATACGGGACGCGGCGCTTTTTTGCCGTTTCGGTCAGGATTTCGACTTTGTTTGTGCAAAACCGACGCATTAGTGTTAAAATCTCGTTAAAAACCGTTTCTTTTACTACTGGCACGGGCGCGGGGCAGGTGGTATAGTAAACAGGCATGTGTTTTTTAGGAGGATCAATATGTTTTCTGCCTTTTTTCGCAGTCTGAAGCAGGAATTTGCAGGCTACAACTCGAAAAAGCTGCTCGCCGACATGATGGCGGGCCTGACGGTCTGCGCTGTCGCGCTGCCGCTGGCATTGGCGTTCGGCGTTTCATCCGGCGCGAGCGCGGCGTCCGGGCTTGTCACGGCCATCATCGCGGGCGTGGTCATCGCCATTCTCGGCGGCGCGTCGTACCAGATCTCGGGCCCGACGGGCGCGATGAGCGCGGTGCTCGTCGGCATCGTCGCGGAATACGGCCTGCAGGGCGTGTTTTTTGCCTGCTTTGCCGCGGGCGTTCTGCTGCTGCTTGCGGGCGTCTTCAAGCTGGGCCGCTTAATTAGCTTCATCCCGATGCCCGTCATCATGGGCTTCACCTCGGGCATTGCCATCATCATTGCGATGGGGCAGATCGACAACTTCTTCGGCACGGTGTCGGAGGGAGGCTCGAATTTGGAAAAGATCGCGTCCTATGGCCGTCTTGGCTTCCATCCGAACATGCAGGCAGTGCTCATCGGCCTTCTCGTCGTGCTGGTGATGGTCTTCTGGCCGAAAAAATGGGGCGCGCGTGTGCCCGGTTCGCTTGTCGGTATCATTCTTGCAACGATCGTGGCGTCGTTTGCCGGTATGGATCAGCTTGCCATGGTGGGTGATATCCCGAAAACACTCCTGCTCAGTGACCGCCTGTCCCTTCGCGGCCTGAGCCTTTCAATGCTCGAGGATCTTGCTTCTCCTGTTGTGACAATCGCGGCGCTCGGCATGATCGAGAGCCTGCTTTGCGGCGCGTCGGCCTCGCGCATGAAGGGCGAAGCGTTCAACGCCGATCAGGAGCTGATCGCACAGGGCGTGGGTAATATTCTGCTGCCGCTTTTTGGCGGTGTTCCCGCGACCGCAGCCATCGCACGCACGAGCGTAGCGGTCAAGTCCGGCCAGCAGACGCGCCTTACGAGCGTGTTCCATTCGCTGTTCCTGCTTGCCTCGATGTTCTTGCTCGGCGGCGTGATGGCGCTCCTGCCGCTCTCGGCGCTCGCGGGTGTGCTGATAGTCACGGCGTGGCGCATGAACGACTGGGAGGGCATCCGCTACATCTTCCGCCACAAGTTCAAGTCCGGTATCAGCCAGTTTTTGATCACGATGCTCGCAACGGTCGTCTTTGACCTGACGGTCGCGATCCTGCTCGGCGTGGTATACTCCGCCATTTTGTACATGGCGAAGTCGAGTCATATCCATGTGAATTTCTCCGATATCGACGCGAACAAGCTGCGCTCGGTGGAGGGTAAGCCCCCCATTCTTGAGACCTCCGGCGTGGCGTACATCACGGGCGCGCTCTTCTTCGGCGCGGTGGATGAGTTCAACCACCGCATGGCGGAGATGCCGCAGTACGACCACATCATCTTGTCGATGCGCGGTATGCCGAGCGTGGACGTTTCGGGCGCGCAGGCGATGCTCGAGCTGTGTGAGGCGCTCAAGAGTCAGGGCAAGACGGTTGCCTGCTGCGGCATGACCGAGGCGGTACGCACCTATTTTGACCGCGCGGGTATCACCGAGCTTCTCGGCGAGGAGTCCTACTTCTGGAGCGCCGACCAGGCGATCCTTGACCTGCTGGACGCGGAGATTGTGGAATAAAAGACATAGAAAAGCACTTCCCGCCAGCGGCGGGAAGTGCTTTTTGCTGTACATGGGCTGCGAAAGATTTTATTTGCGCCGGTCACCCCCGCGTGCGATCTTGTCGAGCGATTCCTGCCGGACAGCCTGACGAAGCGCCGTCAGGTAGGGCGAAAAGGCGACGTTCTGCTCGCCGTAGGTGAGCTGGAGGTCGTATTCGTGGTCCTCCCAGGTCGAAATGTCGGACTCGTTGTGGGAGATCACGGCCTCGAGCTTGTCGAGCGCCTTGTAGATTTGGGCCTCCTGGGTTTCGAGCGCGGCCATCTCGTCGTAGAGTGCGCGCATCTCCTCGCGGCAGGGGGAGGGAAGCGATGCGACCCACTGGTAGAGCAGCGCTTCCTCCGTCGATTCGTCCTGTGCGGTCTTGTCAAAGGCGGGGATATCGCCCGTGAAGCACTCGCCGAGGTCGTGGATGAGGCACATGCGCGTCACCTTGTCCATGTCGGCCTCGGGAAATTCATCGCGCAGGAAAAACGCCATCAGCGCGATGCGCCAGCTGTGCTCGGCAACGCTCTCGTGCCGCCCGCCGGAGGTGTAGCAGTGGCGGGTGGTGTCCTTCAATTTTTCCGCCGTGTGCAGCGCGGCGAGCAGTTCGCTTGGTCTCATGCGTCTCCTCCATTGCCGTTTTCTGGTATTTTACCAGAGGCGGAAACGACTTGCAAGGAAAAGAAAGAAGAAAGATTCCCATTCCCAGCGGCATATGATATCATGAATGCGAGAAAATTTGGCGCCCGGTGAAACAAAACGGGCGCGGAATGCGTCTAAATAAGCAGAAGCAAGAAGATTTGAGAGAGACCCTCCCATGCGGAGGGCGGAGAGGAGAATTTATGAAGCTTGCGGCGGATTTTCGGCAGGCGGCGCGCGAGGCGCTGCGCGGCAAGTGGCCCATCGCCATTCTGATCGGCCTTGTGGCGGTGCTGCTCGACGGCGCAGGGAGCGGCGGTCCGGAGGTCAAATTCAATTACGATGTGTCCTCGGGCGTGTCGACGACGTTTGGCTACGGCGGACAGACGATTTACTCCACAGGCTACGGTTTGGGCCCGAAGTGGAGCGGACTGCTCGTCGGCGGTGCGGTCTATCTCATCGTGATCGCGCTCGTGTTGGCGGCGGCGTACTTCATCCTCGGCAGCATCGTGGGCGCGGGGTATGCCAAATATAACCTCGGCCTTGTCGACCGCACGGAGCCGGGCTTTGAGGCGCTGTTCGCCTATCTTCCGAACTGGAAGACGACGACGCTGACGCGGCTTTGGAAGGGCATTTATATTCTGCTGGGGACGATCCTGCTCGTCATTCCGGGACTGATTATGGGCTACACCTACGCGATGACGGATTACATTTTGGCCGAGCACCCGGACATGGCGCCGGGCGAGGTGATGAAGGGCTCGAAGGCGATGATGGAGGGCAACCGCTGGCGGCTGTTCTGCCTGCAATTCAGTTTCATCGGCTGGATGCTCCTCAGCTCGCTGACGTTCGGCCTTGGCAACCTTGCGCTGCGCCCCTATCAGGAGGCGGCATACGCCGCGTTCTACCGCGAGGTATCGCTCGGGTAAAAAGATAGAGAGAAACAAAACGCGCCCCGCGGATGATCCGCGGGGCGTATTTTTGCTGTGATGGAAAGCTTACTTTGCGCTGTCGTTTGCGAGGGCCTGGTCGATCAGCTTCTGGAGCGCTGCCATGTTGTCCTCGTTGTCGATGCCGCCGAGCATCGCCTCACCGACGATGGCGCCGCTGCGGTCAATGACATAGGTGGTCGGGAAGGCCATGATGTCGCCCGCAAAGTCGCCGGCTGCGCTGTCGGAGGGGAAGTAGATGTTCTGGTAGCTTGCACCCTTGGATTCAAGCAGACTCTTGGCCGTGCTGATCGCATCGGCGTTGCCGTCGAGGGTATCGACGTTGATGCCAATGAGCGCGCCGCCCTGCTTCTTGAGCGTCTCGTTAAGGGCGTTCAGATCGCCAAGCTCCGCCACGCAGGGCTTGCAGCCGCTGAACCAGAAGTTCACGACCGTCACAGCGTTCTGGGAGAAGATGCTGCTGTCCACGTCGTTGCCGTCAAGATCCTTGCCGGTGAAGGTGGGGAAGGTCGGAACGGCGGCGCTCATGTCGCCGTTTTCACCGTCGCCTGCGGGCTGAAGTGCGGCGTACTGCTCCTGCAGGGGCTGGATCTGGTCTTCAAGGTCGCGGATCTGCTCGGAGCCTTCGGTCAGCGTCTTGAGTTCGTCCTCGGTGAACTGATCCTTCACAAGGTCGAGGGCGGCAAGCAGGTAAGCGCCGTAGTTCGATTCATCGGGGATCTCGTCGCGCTTTTCGTTCATGGCGGCGAAGAGCTTCTGCCACAGCTCAAGGTTCTCTTCCATGATGGCGTTTTCCTTGTCGGCGAGCTCCTGAATCTGGGCGTAGATCTCCTCGGCGGTCGCACCCTGCGCATCGCCATCGCCCTTGCCGTCGCCCTTGCTGCCGCAGGCGGCGAGGGAAAGCGTCAGCGTAAAGGCGAGCAGCAGCGTAATAATCTTCTTAAAATTCATGGTTTATTCTCCTTTGTTTTCTTCAATGATCGGTTTTTGAGACAATTTGGAACATGCTCCGCCGCTGCCGAAGGCGTAGCGGAAGCGGACGGCCTCCGTCGGGCAGGCGGTCACGCATTTGCCGCAGCGGATACATTCGCTGTGGTTCGGCGTTTTGGTCACATCCACGTCCATGGGGCAGGTCCTTGCGCACTTGCCGCAGGAGACGCATTTGCTCTCGTCAACGTGCATCGACAGCAGCGACACGCGGTTGAAGAGCGCGTAGAACGCGCCGAGCGGGCAGAGCCACTTGCAGAACGGGCGGTAGAAGATGACGCTCAGCACGACGACCGTGATGAGCACGCAGAGCTTCCACGAAAAGAGCTTGCCGAGCGCGGCACGGATGCTGCTGTTGACAAGCGAGAGCGGGATAGCGCCTTCGAGCACGCCCTGCGGGCAGAGATATTTGCAGAAGAACGGGTCGCCCATGCCAGCTTCGTTCACCACGAGCACCGGAAGCAGGAAGACCATCACCACCAAGATGACGTATTTGAGGTAGGTCAGCGGCTTTAGGCGCTTGGTGGAGAGCTTTTTGGTCGGGATCTTGTGCAGCAGCTCCTGAAACCAGCCGAACGGGCAGAGGAAGCCGCAGATGAAGCGGCCCAGCAGCACGCCAAGAAGGATGAGGATGCCGGTGATGTAATAGGAAAACTGGAATTTGGACGAGCCGACGACAGCCTGAAACGCGCCGATGGGACACGCGCCCGCCGCACCAGGGCAAGAGTAGCAGTTCAGTCCCGGCACGCACACGGTCTTGCCTGCGCCGCGATAGAGCGTACCCGTGAGGAAGTTCGGCAGGTGCAGATTCGTCAGCAGAGCCGCGCAGGCCTGGACCAGTCCGCGCCAGCGGGCGAGCAGAAAGGAAAACGGTTTTTTCTTATCCAATGCCCACACACTCCAGACATAGTTTGATCGCCTTGTTCAGCACCGTGTCCGCCTCGCCGCGCATCACACCGCAGACGAGAAATGCGAGGCCAAGCAGCAGAAAAAGAATCTGCACCCCGGCCTTTTTGCCAAATGTTTTGTTCAAATTATCACCCTTTCTGTTGTACCGGCGCTTAGACTACACAGGGAATATGAATACAGTATGAACAGCACCTTAAAAGAACCCTAATTTTATCTGGAAATAATAAGAAGTTTGTCCTGCACGAAGGGGGGTGCACCATTATCCGCGCTTTTGAAAGAGCTTTGAAGCATAACGGGAGACGAGCTCACCGATCACAAGCCCCAGCACCGCGCCGGCGAACACGTCGCTCGGAAAGTGCACATATAAATAAAGACGAGAGAAGGCGAGCAGCACGGCGAGCGGGATGGCCGCATAACCGAAGCGGCGGTCTGCGCGCGTTGTCGATGTCCTTGTCAGGATAGGTCTCGATGTACGGCTCTTTGGCGAACGCCGCGACCGGCAGCGCGGGCAGCCATGCCATCGGATGCGCAGCGGGAACCCAGGCCGTCAGCTCATCGTAGCCGATGGGGAGCCAGTCGTGCCCACCCTCGCGCGCGGAGATGAAGCACAGATCGAGTTGGTGCGCGTTGAGCTGTGTGATCAGCTCTGTGCTGTACCCACCGCGCAGCTGCACCTGAATGCCGTCGTAGCGCGCGTGGAAATCCGATATGATGCGCGCGAGCGGCGAATAAAACGCGCTGTATGCCGTGCCGACGGTAACCGTGCCGACATCCAGCCCGCGCAGCTGCGCGGAGAGCTGGGCGCAGCTCTCGCCCGCGTGCAGTAGGTCGCGGATGGCGGGCAGCAGCTTTTCGCACTCCTTTGTCGGGCGAACGCCGCTGTGCTCGCGCAGCAGGAGCGGAACGCCCGTCTCCTCCTCAAGCGCCGCGACCATGCGGCTCACGCCGGAGGGCGTGTATTGCAGCGCCTCCGCGGTGGCGGACAGACTTCCGGTCTCAATGGCGCAGACGAGCGCGCGGTAGCGATCGAGTTCCATGGCGTTCTCCTTTGCGAAATTGTCAAAGATGGTTTGATGGATCATCGGTTTACGCAAAGAATAGCGCGGGTGTATGCTGTTGTCAAATCCTTGGAAATGGGGGAAACTATGGCACGCTCTTACGATCTAACGAGCGGCAGCATCCCGCAGCATCTGCTGCGCCTGGCCGCACCGCTCATCATGGGCAATATCTTGCAGCAGCTCTACAACACGGTGGACGCCTTTATCCTCGGGCGCTTTGCGGGCGATTTGGAGTTCGCCGCTATCGGCGTTGCGGGCTCGGTGATGAACCTTTTCCTCTTTATGATCACAGGCGCGTGCACGGGCATTTCCGTCATCTTCGCCCAGCTCTACGGTGCGGACGAGCGCGAGCGCTTCCGCCGCGAGCACTGGCGCTCGCTCTCGTGCGGGCTGCTGGTGACGCTCGCGTGCAGCGGCCTCGGCTTTTTGCTGCTCTCGCCGCTGCTGCGGCTCATCCAGACGCCAAGCGAGCTCAAGACCTTTGTCTCGGTGTATCTGACGATCATTTTGGCGAGCCTGCCCGCGGCGTTTCTCTACAACCTCTACGGCGCGCTGCTGCGTGCCATCGGGCGGGCGAACGCGGCGCTGATGGCGCTCGCTGCGGCGGTGACGGTCAATGTCGCGCTCGACTACTGCTTTGTTGCGCGCTTTCAGTTGGGCATCGCGGGCGCGGCGTGGGCGACGGCGGCGTCGCAGGCCATTTCGGCGGTGCTGTGCATCCTCTACCTGCGGCGCAAGGCACCGGAGCTCATTTTTGCCCGCGCGGACTGCCGTATGGATGGAGAGCTATTGAAGCAGACGGCGCATTTTAGCTTCGTCACGGCGCTGCACCAGTCGAGCCTGTACACCGGAAAGCTCCTGGTGCAGGGCGCGGTCAACACCGGCGGCACGGACATGATCTCGGCCTACACGGCGACGACGCGCATCGAGGGCTTTGCCAACTCGTTTGGCGACAGCGGCAGCGCTGCGACCTCCGTGCTCGTGGCACAGAATCGGGGAGCAGGGAAAGAAGAGCGCGTGAAGGAATCGTTTCGCAGCAGCCTTTTTCTGATGCTTGCGATGGGGCTTGCGATGACGCTCATCATGTACGTTAGCGCGAGCACGTCGGTCGGCTTTATGCTCGGGACGCGCAGCGGCGCGGCGTTTGAGAATGCGCGCGACTATCTGAAGCTCGTGGCGCTTTTCTACACGCTCTGCTTCACCGGCAACACATTCGCTGGCTATTTTAACGGCATCGGGAAGGTGTCCGTCCCGTTCCTCGGTGCGACGAGCCACATCGCGCTGCGAGTCGTCCTCTCGTGGCTGCTGGTCGGCAAAATGGGCCTCCCCGCCGTCGCGCTGGCAACAGGCCTCGGCTGGGTGCTGGTCAACGCGCTGTGGACCTTTGTCAAATGGAGGATGGAGAAAAAAGAGAAAGCAGCAGAACGCGATATTATGTAAACATCAAAAGCCGCGCGCCCTTAGGCGCGCGGCTTTTGATAAGTTTTGTGAAGTATCGCCGCTGATCGAAATGCGCGGCAAAGGGATGACATTTTTGAGAAAGCACGAGGTTTTTGCCCATATGGGAGGACCATGTCGAAAGAGAAAAACTTTTGTAAGAGACGCGCTCTGCTTGCTGAACTTCAGTAAAGTGAAACTATTTTACAATTCTTCGAAATGGTAGCGCGGCTTGCCGGCGCTTTTCTTGCCATATTCGATGGCTCTTGTCGGGCAATAGCAGATGCAGGCCATGCACTGTGTGCAGTTGCTTCCCCAGACGGGACGGGCGTTTTGCAGTGTGATGTTATTCAGCGGGCAGAGCTTTTCGCATTTGCCGCAGCCGATGCAGACATCGCTTACAGTAAAGGAATTTGCCTTCACAAACAGCGGATAGAAAACCGGGTTCACCGCGCTGCTCGCGATGCGGTCGTAGAGTTTTTTGCGCGGCGGCGAGAACATGTGTCCTGCGCGGATCGCGGCGATCGCGCGGTCGATGAACGGCTCGGCTTTGGCGACGATCCGGCGAGCCTCCTCGACGGTTGGCGCGTTGAACATGGCGATGAAATTCTCCGGCATGACGATCTGCGCCGTGCCCATGTAGACGAGGCCCTTTTCGCGGCAGAGCGCGCGGTTGTACTTCGCGGCGTTGCCGATCTCGCTGCCGCAGTCCATGACGAACCACGTTTCCCTCGCGCCGCGCAGCTCTGTTCGCAGCAGATGGTCGCGCACGATGCGCGGGATGCGCCAGGCGTAGGTCGGCATGACGAGGACGAGCCGTCCATTGACGGCGAGCGGTGTTATGTCGCCTGATTTGATGCGGTCATTCAGGCTGATGAGCGTATCGTTCAGCGCGTGTGCGATGCGCTCGGCGATGTGGCGGCTGTTGCCGGTGCCGGTGAAATAGAGTACCATGGCGACCTCCTGTGTCTTTGCTCGAGCATTGCCCGAATATTGTATTGCCTCTATTGTACCAGCCGTGGCGCGCGCAGACAAGCGCTTTGTGTAGGAAAACCGGCGGAGTAAAGGGACTTGAACCTGAGAGAAAAATCACCGCGGCTTTTCTTTTTTAACCGAAAGGGGCGAAAGAGGCATATTGCCTCTCGTATACTTGTGTTTCCTGCATTTTCTGCTTGAGGAATGGGGGCGGATATGGTATCCTGAACCATGTGTCCGTCGGCCGTTTTCGACCAGCGATTCACGTTCTCTAACTGAACGGCCACCGAAAGGCAGGGCTTTTTCTTATGATGATCAACAAACGGCTCATCGGCGCGGTGCCGGAGAGCAAAAAATATATCGCGGGCAACGTCGCGCTGCAATGGTGCTCGCTGTGCGCGAACATCGCGATGATGAGCGCCGTGACGGAGCTGTTCGCCGCGCTCTTCGCGGGCAGCATGACGCAGAGTAAGATCGTCACGACCGCCGTGATCGCGCTTGCAGCTGTCGCCGTGCGCTACGGCTGTACCGTCGGCGCGTCGCGCATGGGGTATCTTTCGTCCAAGGTGGTCAAGAAGACGCTGCGCGGCGCGATCTATGACAAGCTCCTGTGCCTCGGCGCGTCGTATTCCGAGCAGGTCAAAACGTCGGAGGTCGTGCAGGTCGCGGTCGAGGGCGTCGACCAGCTCGAAACGTACTTCGGCGCGTATCTGCCGCAGTTTTTCTACGCGATGCTCGCGCCGCTGACGCTTTTTGTCGTGCTGTGCTTCGTGAGAGTGCCGGCGGCGGTCGTGCTGCTCGTCTGCGTGCCGCTCATCCCCGTCGCCATCGCGGCGGTACAGACATGGGCGAAGAAGTTGCTCTCGAAATACTGGGGGCAGTACACGGCGCTCGGCGACACGTTTCTTGAAAATTTGCAGGGCTTGACGACCTTGAAAATCTATCAGGCCGACGCCTTCAAAAATGATGAGATGAACGTCGAGGCCGAAAAGTTCCGCAAGATCACGATGAAGGTTCTTACAATGCAGCTCAACTCCATCACGATCATGGACCTCATCGCCTATGGCGGCGCGGCGCTCGGCATCATCATGGCCGCAACGCAGCTGCGCGCGGGGAAGATCGATCTTGCGGGCACGCTGCTCATCATCCTGCTGGCGGCGGACTTTTTCATCCCCATGCGCCAGCTCGGCTCGTTTTTCCATATTGCCATGAACGGCATGGCCGCGAGCGATAAGATTTTCCGCCTGCTCGACCTGTCCGAGCCCGCACACGGCGGCGTCAGCTGTCCCGCGGGCGACATTGTCTGCCGCGGCCTGCGCTTTTCCTACGAGCCGGAGCGCGAAATTCTGCACGGTGTCGATCTGACGATCCCGCAGGGCAAATTCGTCTCGCTCGTCGGCGAGTCGGGCTGCGGCAAGTCGACGATCTCCGCGCTTTTGATGGGTAGAAACAAGGGCTACACCGGCTCGATGACCGTCGGCGGCGCGGAGCTGCGCGACATTGAGGAGGCGAGCCTGATGCGGCGCATCACCTACGTCAGCCACCAGAGCTACCTCTTCAAGGGTACGGTACGCGACAATTTGCTGATGGGCAAGCCTGGTGCGGGCGATGACGAGCTCTGGAGCGCGCTCACGCAGGTCAATCTCGCGGACTTTCTCAGAGGGGAAGCGGGGCTCGACCGCGGCGACCTCATCTCCGTCATCACGTCGGACATTGAGCTGCTCAAGTTCTTCTACGCGCACACGATCTCGCCCGCGGCCATCGCGGCGCTGTTCACGCTCATCATGTGTCTGTTCATCGGGCATTATCACGCGTTGCTCGGCCTTCTGGCACTCGCGGCTTACGTCTGCGTCGGCGTAGTCATCCCGCTCATCACGTCCCGCCGCTCGGGCGATACGGGGATGCGATTCCGCACGGAGTCGGGCGCGCTGTCGGCCTTCGTGCTCGACAGCCTGCGCGGCCTGAACGAGACCATTCAGTACGATCAGGGCGCAGAGCGCCGCGCCGAGATGGATGCGCGCACCGATGCGCTATCCAAAGAGGAAGCCAAGCTCAAGCGTCTCACGGGCCAGAACATGGGCATCACGAACACGGCCATTTTGCTCTTCGACCTTGCAATGCTGGTTTCTTCCGCGGCGCTGGTGCAGCGCGGAGAGCTGACGTTCGACGGGGCGCTCATTGCGGTCCTTGCGCTGTTCTCGTCGTTCGGTCCCACGGTCGCGCTGGCAAATCTCGGTGCGACGTTGCAAAACACCTTCGCCGCGGGCAACCGCGTGCTCGACATTCTGGATGAAGAACCCGTGGTCGACGAGGTCACCGGACAGAAAGAGGTCGAATTTACCGGCGCGGAGGCCGAGCACGTCACGTTCTCCTACGGCGGGGAGGACATTCTCTCCGACGTTTCCGTCCGCTTCCCGGAGAGGAGCGTCGTCGGCATTGTGGGCCGCAGTGGCAGCGGAAAATCGACGCTTTTAAAGCTCCTGATGCGCTTCTGGGATGTGCGGAAGGGTCGCGTCCGCCTGTCAGGCACGGACGTTTCCAGCATCAACACGGGGAATCTGCGCGAGATGGAGAGCTTCGTCACGCAGGAGACGCATCTTTTCCACGACAGCATCAAAAATAACCTCCGCATCGCAAAGCTCGATGCGACGGACGACGAGATCGTCGCGGCCTGCAAAAAGGCCGCCGTGCACGACTTCATCATGACGCTGCCGCAGGGCTACGACACGCTTTCGGGCGGCGAGCGCCAGCGCCTCGGACTCGCCCGCGCGTTTCTGCACGACGCGCCGCTGATGCTCCTTGACGAGCCGACGAGCAATCTCGACAGCCTGAACGAGGCGGTCATCCTGAAATCGCTGCACGAGCAGTGCGCGGGCAAGACCGTCGTGCTCGTGTCGCACCGCGCGTCGACCATGCGCATCGCCGACACGGTCTACTCTGTCGAGCACGGGAGAATGAGCTGATGAAGCTGAAACGCCTTTTCTTCCTGATCCTTGGCTGCGTGTGCCTTGCGCTCGGCTGCGTCGGCATCGTGCTGCCGGTGCTGCCCACGGTGCCGTTCTTCCTTGCGACGGTGTTCTGCTTTGCAAACTCGTCGGAAAAGCTGCACACATGGTTTCTCGGCACAGAGCTCTATCAAAAACACCTCGACTCATTCGTGAAGAAAAAGGGCATGACCGCGCAGACCAAAGCCGGCATCCTGATGTCCGTGACGCTGCTGATGGCCGTCGGCTTTTTCCTGATGCTGCGAAAAGCGCTCTACATTCCCTGCACTATTCTCGCTATTGTGTGGCTCTGACACCTCGTCTACTTCCTCTTCGGTGTGAAGACGATCAAGACAGAATGCGAGGAGCAGATTTGAGTAAAAAAAGCGGCAGAGCCACCGGAATGCTCCGGCGGCTCTGCCGCTTTTTGAGAGAGAAGGGAAAAAATCATGCTTTTTCGGGGCGCAGCGGGCCGTAGAAGTAGCTCGCGGTCGCGCCGCCGTCGATGAGGAAGGTCGAGCCCGTGATGAACGCGCCCTTGTCGCTCATCAAAAGTTCGGCGACGTTTGCGGCTTCGCCCACCGCGCCGGGGCAAGCGGCCTTCATATCTTTGATGACGCGGCCCGGCCAGCCGCCGTTTGTCATAAACGGCACAACGGTCTTGCCTGCAAAATTCTGTCCATGCAGGAATGTCTTGACGGCGGGGGCCATCGTGTACCACCACGTCGGCGTGCCGACGGCGATGACGTCGTAGTCGGCGACGTTGATGGGAAGCGGCTTGAGCTCCGGCTCAAAGCCCGCGTTCACCTCGCGCTGGCCCTGATCGACCACATCGTTGTAGCTGCCGGAGTACGGCACGGCGGTGTCGAGCCTCACAAGATTGCCGCCGGCGACGCTCTGCAACGCTTTTGCGGTGCGCTCGGTGTTGCCGCACGACTAGGAGTAGTAAACGATCAGGAGCTTTTTCATTTTGCGACCTCCTCAGCCCACTGGGCAAGCGCGCTCTTCGCCTCGTCCACGTGGCTGCCGTGGATGGCGAGGCCCTTCGTGACCGCCGCGCCATGGGCAGCCTTGCGGATGTCGTTTTCGGTATCGGAAAGGCCGCTGCCCTCGTGCGTGCAGAAGGGGTGGATGGTCTTGCCCGTGAAGTCGTAGTGCTCGAGGAAGGTGTAGACCGCCATCGGCATCGTACTGCAATAGTTGGGGTAGCCGAGGTAAATTTCATCATAGGCGTCCAGGTCATCGGGCAGATCCAACACCGCGGGACGGGCGTTTTTCTGCCAGTCCTCACGCGCCTGCGCCACACAGGTCTTGTAGTCGTCTGAATAGGGCTCGGCCTGCTCAATTTTGTACAGCTCGCCGCCGGTCAGATCCGCGAGCATCTCAGCAACCTTTTCGGTGTTGCCGACGGAAATGCGGCGGTACGCGCCGCCGAAGTAGTTCTCTCCCGCGCGGGAGTAAAATGCGATCAATGCTGCCATTGTTTCGCTCCTTTCTTATCTTTTTGCGCCAAAAGCGGCACATGGTTTTTGTTGATGCTTTCTGTCGCTAACTAAGAGACATTGTCCATCGTCCCTGCCTTTTTTCGTTCAGGTATCAAATTGTCCTTTGAGCAGCCGCGCGAATTCCGGCACGTAGGGGTTCACGCTCTCCTTTTTCCAGAACGCGCAGTATGTGCGAAGAAGCGGCGCACCGTTTCGCACGAGCGGCACACGGGTGAGCGGTTCGGCTGCCTGCCTTTCGCCGCCCTCCAGCGGAAGAAATCCCCTGCTGCCCGCGACCAGAAGGCGCGCCTCCTCCAGATTCTCGGCATACAGGAATTCACTTGGAAAGCCGAGTACAATGCGGCTGAATTCCTGCTCTGCCTCCCGCTCCGGCGGCGGGGCGATCAGAATGCAGGGAAAATTCTTGAGCTCTGCCGGTGCGACCGCCTCCATTTGCGCGATTGGGCTGTGGGCGGAGACTTCAATCAGGGCGGGCCGGGCTGCAAGGATCAGATTTTCGTAGGCGTCGGAAAACAAGCGGCGCTGATCGTTGAGCGTGATCTCGACCCGATCCTCGCTCAGCATATCACACAGCTCCCTATGGCTGCCGTACGCGATGGAGACGCTGACGTCGGGATACCTCGCCGAAAAGGCCGCGAGCGCGCGGTGGAACTCTCCCTCCTGCATAGGTGCGCAGGTAGCCGATCTTCAAATTCGCCGCTTCGCCCTTGGCGATCTTCGCCGCCTCGGCGCACATGCGGTCGCAGGCCGCTGTGAGCAGCAGGCTCTTACGGTAAAAGTATTCGCCCGCAGGCGTGAGCGAAAATGAGCGATTTTTGCGCACGAGCAGCGCAAAGCCCAGCTCACGCTCCAAGGACTGCACCTGCTGGGAGATGGCTGACTGCGAGATGAAATTTTCCCCCGCCGCGGCGGAAAAGCTCCCGAGACGCACGACGGATTGAAAGTATTTGAGCTGCTTGAGCATGATGCACCTCCTGATGTCTAAATGACGATCCCCTCGCAGTGGTCGATCTCGTGCTGGATGATCTCCGCCGTCCAGCCGGTGAAGGTCTTGAGGCGTGTTTGGAATTTTTCGTTCTGCCACTGGACTTTGACGGTCTGGAAGCGCTTTGCCTTGCGCGTGCCGGTGAGAGACAGGCAGCCCTCCTCGGTGTCGTAGGGGCCGGACTTTTTGACGATGACGGGGTTGAACATGAGCATGTATTCGCCGTCATTTTCAAAAGCGATGATGCGCTTGTTGACGCCGATCATGTTCGCCGCCATGCCGACGCAGCCGTCCTTGTGGGCGATTAGCGTGTCGAGAAGGTCCTGCGCGGTGTTGAGATCGTCCGCCGTGGCGGCTTCGGCCTTTTGGGCGAGGAAGACTTCAGCTTTGCATATTTCACGAATCATGGCGTTCCTCCTGCGCGGCATTCTGCTGCTTGTAATTTGTGCCCCAGTCGACCATGGAATCGAGGATGGGCTTTAGGCTGTAGCCGGTCTCGGTCAGCGTGTATTCCACGCGCGGCGGTACCTCGGCGTAGACCTTGCGGGTGAGCAGGCCCTTGGCCTCCATGTCGCGCAGCTGCGCGGTCAGCACCTTCTGCGTCACATGGCCGATGGACTTTTTAAGTTCACCGAAGCGCTTGGTGCCGTCCATCAGGTCGCGCAGGATGAGCACCTTCCATTTGTCGCCGATGAGCATGAGCGTCGTCTCGACGGGGCAGGCGGGTAATTCCATGGTATGGCCTCCTTCGTGTTACAGATATTGACCGGTGATGCTGTCGGGGTTCAATTGAATTTCCTCCGGCGTGCCGGAGGCGACGATCCTGCCGCCGGCCTCACCGCCACCGGGGCCCATGTCGATGAGAAAGTCCGCGTTGCGGATGACGTCGAGGTCGTGCTCGATGACCACGACCGTTGCGCCGTTGTCCAAAAGCGCCTGGAAGACGCCGAGCAGCACGCGAACATCCAGCGGATGCAGGCCGATCGACGGTTCATCGAAGACGAAGACAGAGTCGGTCTGCGTGCGGCCGATCTCGCTGGCGAGCTTTAATCGCTGTGCCTCGCCGCCGGACAGGCTCGGCGTTTCCTCGCCGAGCGTCAGGTAGCCGAGGCCGAGCTGCTTCAAAATGCCGAGCTTCTGGCTGACGGTCTTCCGGTCCGCGCAGAATTCAATGGCGGAGTTGACGTCCATGTCCATGAGTTCAGGAAGCGAGACGTTTTCGCCCGCCTTGTTCATGAGCTTCACGCCATAGGCGGCTCTTGCGTAGCGCGAGCCGCGGCAGTCGGGGCAGGGAATGTTAACGTCGGGCAGAAACTGCACGTCGAGACTTACAACGCCCGTGCCGTCGCAGCCGGGGCAGCGGAGAGAGCCGGTGTTGTAGGAAAAATCGCTCGCTTTATAGCCGTGTTCCTTCGCGTCGGGCGACTTGGCGTAGAGCTTGCGCAGCTCATCGTGCACGCCCGCGTAGGTCGCGACCGTGGAGCGGACGTTGATGCCGATGGGCGTCGCGTCGATGAGCTTGACGTGCGCGATGCCGTCGGCTTCGACCGAGCGAATGTGCGCGGGCAGGGGATTGCCGTTGATCTTCGCTTCCAGCGCGGGGACAAGGCTCTCGAGCACCATCGTCGTCTTGCCTGAACCGGACACGCCGGTGACGACCGTGAGGCGGCCCCTGGGGATGTCGACCTCAAGCGGCTTGACCGTGTGGATCTGAGAAGTAGACAGATGAACCGTGCCGTTTGCGAACAGTTCGTCCTTTTTGGCGCGCTCGCGCAGCTTTGTTTCAGCCTTGCCGGAGAGGAACGGCCCAATCTGCGAATTCGGGTTTTCTTCGATCATTGTGATGTTCCCCTCGGCGATGACATGGCCGCCCTTAGCGCCCGCTTCGGGGCCCATTTCGACGATCCAGTCGGCCTCCTTCAAAATCTGCGTGTCGTGGTCGACCAAGATGACGGAGTTGCCGTCGGCGACGAGATCGTGCATCACGCCGGTAAGCCCCACGATATTCGACGGGTGCAGACCGATCGACGGCTCGTCGAGCACATAGAGGACGCCGGTCGTGCGGTTGCGCACGGCGCGGGCGAGCTGCATGCGCTGCCGCTCGCCGGTGGAGAGAGTGGAGGCTGAGCGGTCGAGCGTCAGGTAGCCGAGGCCCAAGTCGATGAGCCGCTTTGCCGTGCTCTCAAACGCCTCGCAGATGCTCTCGGCCATCGGGCGCATCTCCGTAGGAAGACTCTCCGGTACGCCGCGCACCCAGTCGACAAGGTCCGAGAGCGTCATTGCGCAGGCCTCGTCGAGCGAAATGCCGCGCAGCTTCGGCGCGCGGGCGGCAGAAGAGAGACGCGTGCCGTGGCATTCGGGGCAGGTCTCTTCCTTGAGGAATTTTTCGACGCGCTTCATGCCCTTTTCATCCTTAACCTTGGCGAGTGCGTTTTCGACGGTATAGACGGCGTTGAAGTAGGTGAAGTCCAGCTCGCCCGCCTGGTTGGAATTCTTGTTGTGGTAGAAGATGTGCTTCTTCTCCGCGGGGCCGTGGAAGACGATGTCCTTTTCGTTTTTGGTCAGGTCGCGGAACGGTACATCCGTGCGCACGCCCATCTGGCGGCAGATGTCGGTCATCAGCGACCACATCAGGCTGTTCCACGGCGCGACCGCGCCGCCGTCGATGGTCAGGGAATCGTCGGGCACGAGCGTGTCTAAGTCGACGGTGCGGACGATGCCCGTGCCGCTGCACTTTGGGCAGGCACCCTGTGAGTTGAACGCCAGCTCCTCGGCGGACGGCGCGTAGAAATGCGCGCCGCACTCGGGACAGACGAGCTCCTTGCCCGCCGCAACGAGCAGGGAAGGTGGGACGTAGTGCCCGTTCGGGCAGCGGTGGCTGGCTAAACGCGAGAACATCAGACGCAGGCTGTTCAAAAGCTCTGTGCCCGTGCCGAATGTGCTGCGGATGCCGGGCACGCCGGGGCGCTGGTGCAGCGCCAGCGCGGCGGGAACATACAGAACCTCATCCACGCTCGCCTTGGACGCCTGCGTCATGCGGCGGCGCGTGTAGGTGGACAGCGCTTCAAGGTAGCGACGCGAGCCCTCGGCATACAGCACGCCGAGCGCCAGTGAGGATTTTCCTGAGCCGGACACGCCCGCGATGCCGACGATCTTACCGAGCGGAATGTCGACGTCGATATTTTTAAGATTGTGGACCTTTGCCCCACGAATGAGCATTTTGTCGATCATGGTATCACTCCATCAGCTGTGAAAAAAGTGTTGAAAATATACAATAGTATCCTTTTGGTAACTACGCCACAATATTGTGCTTACTTTATGAAAGTTCTCTATGGCGCTATGATAAGGCCAACGAAAGAAAAATACAACCTTTCGAGTACAAAACATTTTGGAGATATTTATCATGAACAAGACTGCTGATCGTACCGTAGCGCTGGACAAGGGCCGCGTGGACGTCTATACTAAAAACGGCGTCACCCTTTACGCCTATCAGACCCGCGACCTCATCGACAACGAGGTCTTTGTGCTGGCAAAGAAAGGCCGCGGCGTCGTGATCGAGCTGCCGTGCTTTTTTGACAATATTCGCGAGCTGACTGATTTCCTTAAGAGCGAGGGTGTCACGGTCGAGGCGAAGTTCGTTGCCTATCATGCGGCGGGCGCGCCCTTCCTGCCGGAGGTCCCCGCCTACGGCACCGAATCCTCCGTCGCCTATAACACGACGGGCGGCGGCGCAGGGCTGGTCGCGAATTTCAAGAACGCATTCGGCGACAGCTTCGATCCCGCCATCTGCGAGGTGGATTACGTGCTGGAGGAGGGTGAGATCGAGCTTGCGGGTATCCGCTTTGTTGTGAAGCCCAATGCCGAGGCGTTCGACCTTGAAATTCCGGAGATCAACTGTGTTTACACGCACATGATGGGCCACGATTGCCACTCCATCGTGGCGGGCTGCCCGCATGCAGGCGGCATCATTTCCCAGATTAACTACTACATCCGCAAGGGCTTTGACCTTGTCCTGACCGCGCATTACACGCCGGAGGATCTGAAGGATGCACAGACCAAGGTGGACTACCTGACGAACCTCAAGGAGATCGCGCTGGAGAGCGAAAGCGCCGACGAGATGAAGGCCAAGGTGCAGGAACAGTATCCTGATTACAGCGGAATGAACTATCTTGACATGACGGTGGGCTTTTTCTTCCCCAATAAGTAAAACGCCCTGAGAAAGGAGCAAAACATGACGCAGGCGGAGCGGCGGCTGTACCTGATCCGGTCGCTATTGAACGAAAAAACGGAATACCAAAGCCTGAACGTGCCGCGGGACGCGGGGGAGCAGCGCAAGCTGCTGCGCTCGCTGATGAATGTCCGTATGCCGAAAGTGGCAGACGAAGCGTTTCTGCGCGTGCAGGACGAGTACTTGCGGCAAGAGCTGGCAGACGAGGGCATTACCGACCTCGACGATCTGCGGCCGGTCAGTGGTGACCTTTACCTCTGGCAGGGGGACATCACGCGCCTCAAGTGCGGGGCCATCGTCAACGCCGCGAACAGCGGTATGACGGGCTGCTACATCCCGTGCCACGCCTGCATCGATAACTGCATCCACACCTTTGCCGGCGTGCAGCTGCGTCAGGACTGCGCCGCGCTGATGGCAGAGCAGGGGCACGAGGAGCCGACAGGGCAGGCGAAGATCACGAAGGCCTACAACCTGCCGTGCGATTACGTCCTCCACACGGTCGGCCCGATCGTCTCGGGCCGCGTGACAAGAGAGGACGAGCGGCTGCTTGCGTCATGTTACCGATCCTGTCTGGAACTTGCGGAGAAAAACAGTGTGCGAAGCATCGCGTTCTGCTGCATCTCGACCGGTGTGTTCCATTTTTCAAACGAGCGCGCGGCGGAGATCGCCGTGGAGACCGTGCGGCGCTATAAGGTGGAGACGGGCAGTAAAATAAAGGTGGTTTTCAATGTTTTCAAGGATCTCGACAAAACGATCTACGAGCGGCTTCTCGGCGCAAATTGCGCGCCTGCGGCGCGCGCTTGACGAGGCGGATGCTGTCGTCATCGGCGCGGGCGCAGGGCTGTCCACCGCGGCGGGCTTTACGCACAGCGGCGCGCGGTTCGAGCAGTATTTTTCGGATTTTGCCGCAAAGTACGGTTTCCACGACATGTACAGCGGTGGGTTCTATTCGTTTCCGTCGCAGGAGGAGTTCTGGGCCTATTGGAGCCGGTATATCTTCATCAACCGCTATCAAAACGCGCCGAAAAGCGTGCACGAGGTTCTGCTCGAGCTGGTGCGGGACAAGGACTATTTTGTCATCACGACGAACGTCGACCACTGCTTCCGGAAGGCGGGCTTTGACAAAAAGCGTCTTTTCTACACGCAGGGCGACTACGGCCTGTTTCAGTGCAGTGAGCCGTGCTGTCAGGAGACGTTTGACAACGAGAAAACCGTCCGCGCGATGGTCGAAGCGCAGGGCTTCACCGTAGCGGACGGTGTGCTGACGCCGCCGACAGATGGGACGCCAACGATGGCGGTACCGTCGGAGCTCCTTCCGGGCTGCCCGCACTGCGGCAGACCGATGACGATGAACCTGCGCTGCGACGACAAATTTGCCGAGGACGAGGGCTGGCACGCCGCGGCGGAGCGGTACGAAAATTTCCTCCGCACGCGGGACGGACAAAAGATCCTCTTTTTAGAGCTCGGCGTCGGCTACAACACGCCGGTCATCATCAAATATCCGTTCCTCCGCATGACGGCGGGCAACCCGAAGGCCACCTACGCCTGCATCAACATGGGACAGGCAAGCACACTGCGCGAGATCGAAGAACGGTCGATTTTGATCGACGGGGATATCGCCGCGGTGATAGAAGAAATGAAGAAAACCGCTTCCTACAAATAGCAGGAAGCGGTTTTAACTTATGATGACAGCGGATTTGTGATTTAAGTACTGCGTGCGATTTTGGGAAAATCCGGTGACGATTGTGATACAATTCACGATTCGGCGAAGTCAGAATTCAATGTGATAGTTTAATTCAGTCCTGTTTTCACGTCGAACTTCACTGCTGATCGTTGCGGTACCACTACATTTTAGTTGCTACAGGATACCGTCGAGTTTTGCAGCAACTTTTTCTGACATACCTGCGGAAGAACTGCATTGAAAGTGGTAGTCCTTGCTTTGTTAATTGCGGTGAACAGACCTTTCATGGTGTCGGACCTACTGTGGTTTTCTCAGATGTGCCGCCCATATGAATACCTCCTATTAGGAACGCTGTAAATACAAGGGTTTTCAGACCCACCAAAACAAAACAGAGCTATCACATTACGCAAAAGGCCGCCCGGTCAAGACCAAGGGCGGCTTTTTTGCGTGGAAAGCTCGGAAGGAGGCAGGATTTTTCAAAAAAATAAGTGCAAAATTTTCGAGCGAAATTTTGTGCAACATTACAAAAAGATAGGAGGTTAGCAAGTGGAGGAAAAGAAAAATATTCCCACCGTCGAAGGCGAGGCGATTACTCCCGAGGCTCCTGCCGCAGATATTCCCGGCACCGATGCCCCGTCCCCGGATTTGACCGCTGGGGCACCCCCGCAGGAACAGGCTGGGGTAACGGTATCCGAGCCCGGTGATGTGGTCGTGTCCTTTGACAAAATCGAAGAGCTGATGGCGGAGCGGCGGGCGGCTGCCCGTGATACGGTGGAACAGGCCGAGCCCGCCGCCCCGGAGGTAGCGGCCCCCGTTGTGGAACAGGCCGAACCGCCCACCCCGGAGGCTCCCGCTCCCAGCCAGCCCGAGAAAGCGACTGAACAGGCCCCGGAGGAAAAGCCGCAGGATGAGGTTGCGGCTGAACAGAAAAAGCCCCGCCGTGGCCGTCCCCCGAAGGCTGAAAAAGCGGAGCAGGCCGCACCCGAGGCCGACAAAGAACAGACGGCGGCAAAGCCCCGCAGGGGCCGCCCGCCCAAGGCTGACAAGGCGGCCCCCGACGAGGCCCAGCCGCCCAAACCTCGAGACAAAGTGTCCCAAGGTAAAAAGGCCGCAACGGTCAAGGCGGCTCCCGCCCCGGAACAGGCCACCGCTGGCGGTGGTGCTGGCCCCGAGGCCGGGATCGCGGCGGAGCCCCAGACACCTACGCCCCCGCCCCGTCCTGTGGAGGAGGGCAAGCTGGTCTATCTGAAACTTTCCGAGCTCCACCCGTTCCACACATTCCGTCCCCATCCGTTCAAAGTCACGGACGACGCCAAGATGCAGGAAACCGTCGCGTCCATTAAAGCAAACGGCGTTATGGTTCCCGGCCTTGCCCGCCCGGAGAAAGACGGCAACGGTTTTGAGATTATCGCGGGCCACCGCCGTACTCGCGGCAGTGAGCTGGCCGGGCTGGAGGAAATGCCCTTTATTGTCCGGGATATGACCGACCAAGAAGCTGTGCAGGCCATGCGGGACAGTAACAAGCAACGAGATCAGACACTTCCCAGCGAATTGGCCGCCCTGCTGGATTTGGAAGTGGAGGCTATCAAGCACCAGGGCGGACGGCTGGACGGCGTTGCTCCCGGTGATGTGGGAAAACGCTCTGTTGAGATCGTTGGTGAAGCGCACGATATGAACTACAAAAAGGTCATGCGGTATCTTCGCCTTAATTCTCTTGTCCCGGAGCTGCTGAGTAAGGTGGACGAGAAGGGGCTGGGCTTCATGCCCGCCGTGGAGCTCTCGTACATCAAACCGAAAAACCAGAGGTTGATTGCCGTGTCTATTGACGGGGAGCAGTCCTCGCCCTCCCACGCCCAGGCCAAACGGCTCCGGGAACTGGATCAGGCGGGCAAGCTCAACGGCGATGTGATTGACGGTATTCTGAGTGAAAAGAAAAAGGAGGATCGCGGCGTGATTATTTCTATGGCCGAACTGGAAAAGTATTTTGGCAAGGAGGTCACTCCTATCAAGATGAAGGAGCAGATCATGTCCCTGCTGGACGAATGGAAAGAGAAACAGCCGCCCGAGCTGAAAAAGCCCGAGAAAAAGGCAGACTTGGAGAAGTAACCTCGAGACACTTTGTCCCGAGGTTTTTTCGCGCCCTTTCGCAGAGGGCTCTGGCGGTTTATCCCCCGTCGCCGCCCAAACCAAAGCGCAGTTGGGAGTTGCCTGTCAAGGGGGCATGGCCCCACCGCTTGCGGCGGCTTGCCCTTGACTGGCGGCCCCGGCTGTGCTACTCCCAGCGGCGCGACGGGGGTATATCCTCCAGAGCCGCCCCCTTTCCCATGATTGGGAAAGGGCGGGGGGATTGGGCTGAACCTACATTATAAAAATATCGGAGGTATTCAATATGAAACGACCCCTTGCGTATGTCACCGCCGCATGGTACGGCGGCGACAGCGAAAATGCAGAACAGGCGGCCCGGTACTGCCGCGCCGTGTATGAGGCGGGCTTCTCGCCCATCTGTCCCACTCTGTATCTGCCCCTGTTCCTCAATGATGCTATTCCCGAAGAGCACAAAAGCGGCATCGACATGAGCCGCGACCTGCTCCGCCGCTCTCATGTGCTGGTGGTGTGCGGCCATACTGTCACCGAGGCCATGAAAAACGACATCGCCGTTGCCCAGCGGCTGGGTATCACCTCCACCACGCTGGAGGGCATCCTGACCGTCAAGGGTCAGGGCCGCCGCTGATATGCCATCGCTGTTCGAGGCGTATGTGACAAACCTCGGCAAGTACAACGAAGGGGAGCTTGTGGGTGAAACCCTCAAGTTCCCCGCTACTACCGAGGAGGTGCAGGCGCTCTTAAAGCGGATCGGCGTGGACGGTATTCGATATGAGGAGATTTTCATTACCTCTTTTGACGGCGATGTGCTGGGCCTGTATGACTACTTGGGCGAGTATGAAAACCTCGACGAGCTCAACCATTTGGCCCATCTGCTCTCCGATATGGGCACCGCCGATCTGGAGAAGTTCGAGGCCGTGATAGACAGCGGCGAATATACCGGCAGCGTCCAGGAGTTGATCAATCTGACGCAAAATCTGGATTGCTTCGACTTCGAGCCCGGTATCAGCAACGACGAGGAGCTGGGGCGGCTGTATATTCAAGACTACGGGGCCGTCGAGATCCCGGAACATCTCATTGACTATATCGACTACGAGGCATACGGGCGGGACGCCCGGATCAATGAAAGCGGCCACTACGCCCCCGGCGGGTATGTGCGGAACAACTACGGCAATTTTATCGAGGTGTACCACGGCAGGGAGGATATTCCCGACGAGCACCGCATTTTCGCCTACCCCAAGCTCAATATCCGAGAGCAGATGGCGGCCTACCAAGGCATTATCGACAAATCGGCGCTGGACACCGAAAAGCACCGTATCAGTCCGGGGCACGAAGATCGGTAGCACTTCGAGACACTTTGTCCCATAGGGGCCCCCGCAAAATTATAATTTTGTGGGGAGAGGAGCCGCAACGGAGTGTGCGGATTTTGGCCGCTTGCGGACAAAGGAGCAAAACGCAGTTTGTGGCGACGAAGGAGGTGGTATAGCTGGTTGACGAAGATATTTCCCGGCGTACAATCGCAATTTCTATGAAGACCAGTAAGCTAACGGCCCGGAGCCTTGCCTATGCGCTCCGGGCCGTTGGCCGTAAGGTTGCCAAGGCCCGCCGGGAGGCCCAAACGCCCCACGGAAAACAGAGCGTAAAAAAGCTCATGGCCCACGGCGCGGCCACCAGCAGTATCGAGGTGGACGCACCCAAGGTATTTGACCGGGTAGCCCGGAAGTGGAATGTGGACTACGCCTTTTACAAAACCGGGCCGGACAAATATCTGCTTTTCTTCAAGACGGGACAGGCCGACGCTATGACGGCCTGTTTTTCTGAATACTCCCGGAAGGTGCTGGACAAATCCAAGTCCCAGCGCGTCCCCATCCGGGAACAGCTCAAACGGGCGGCGGATCAGCTTGCCAAGGACAAGCCCCGCCAGAAAGAGCGCGTAAAGGAGGTGACCCATGCGGACAGATAAAATCAGAAAATATGTACTTCCCAATATCCCGTATCTGTTCATCGGCTGGGCCTGCTTGAAAATGGGGATGGCCTACCGTCTGGCCGCTGGTGCAAACTTCGGGGAAAAACTGCTGTGGCTCATGCAGACCATCGGCATGGCCTTTGCGGATTTCTCGCCGGGGCTTGATCCCTTTGACTGGCTCATTGGCATTGTGGGAGCTGTGGCTTTTCGGCTGCTGATCTACTTCAAAAGTAAAAACGCCAAGAAATATCGCCGGGACGAGGAATACGGCAGCTCTCGCTGGGGCTGCCCTAAAGACATCCAGCCTTTTGTCGATTCAAAGTTTGAAAACAATGTCATTCTCACCGGGACGGAGCTTCTCACCATGAACACCCGCCCGAAGATCCCGGCCAATGCCCGCAACCTCAACGCCTGTATCATCGGATCGTCCGGCTCGGGCAAAACCCGGTTTTGGCTCACGCCCCAGCTTCTTCAAGCCCATTCCTCGTATGTGGTGGTTGATCCCAAGGGCGGCGTCCTCGGGCAAGTGGGCTACTTCCTGCAAAAAAAGCGGGGATATAAAATCAAGGTTTTCAATAGTATCGACTTTTCCAAGTCCATGCACTATAACCCGCTGGCATACATCAAAAACGAGGCCGACATCCTAAAGTTTGTCAATGCGCTGATCTCCAATACCAAGGGAGAGGGCAAAGAGGGCGATCCATTTTGGACGAAGGCCGAAACGCTTTTGTACTGCGCCCTTATCGCCTATATCATCTTTGAAGGCCCCGCCGAGGATCGGAACATGAACACGCTGGTGGACATGATTTCCGGGATGGAAGTCAAGGAGGATGACGATGACTTTATGAACGCCGTGGACTATATGTTTGCGGGGCTGGAAAAGCGCAAGCCCGATTGCTTTGCCGTGAAGCAGTACAAAAAGTACAAGTTAAGCAGCGGTGTTGTATGCTCTAAAAGACTTCTTAATCAAGCGGTTGGG
>OOBJ01000160.1_pt1 | contig 60895 bp, 52 predicted proteins | sample 1671331 | NCBI WGS metagenome assembly OOBJ01 (sample SAMN06348145, study PRJEB24527) | human gut metagenome | biome: human gut; feature: ankylosing spondylitis patient; material: feces | host: Homo sapiens | place: China | collected 2015-10 | reverse complement strand
TGTTGCCATATTCATTCACGAGCGAAAACCATTGTTTTACGCCGCGGAACAGTTCTACATCCTTGCCGAATTTCTGAAAAGATTCCCGGGTGAGCGAGATATTGTTCTTTTTGGCTTCGTCGAGCATCAGATACATATAGGTCAAAATGCCATTGGCATCCTTACCCTCTGCAAACTTTCTGTTTTTCTCCCAGAACTCCTCCTTGGTCTTTCCGGTTGCCTGGATGAATCCGAACTCCTGCATGTTGCCAGGCGATAGTGTGCCGTCGAAATCATATACCAGTGCTACCTGTGGTTTTTTCTTTGCCATATCTCGTTCTCCTTTCTTTTATATTTACCCTAAACTGTCTATCTCTTTCGGGGATGTTTTTCTCCCTTAATTTGCAAATATACATAATTTTCAGCGAATTAGCAAACTGTTGGGATATAAAAAAACATAATGAAACAAAAAAGACGTACAAAACCCATTTCTGAGAATTGTACGCCTTTATTATAATATTAGTCTGTATATTACTTAACTTCCTCTAACTTTGCTTCACCATCAGCTATTGTCATTTATCTAAAGTTCATCTCGCCCCAGGAACTCCTGTTTTTGCCGATACCATTATTGGTAGATCAGGCTCCACAGGACGTGCTACAGGCGAGCATCTGCATATCGTGACCAAACATAAAGGAATTATTTTCAATCCCAAAATTCTTTTTTGTTACATCAAAAGTCACCAAAAGTAGTTTTCTTGTACATATTATTGTGATTTTTGTGAAATAATCTCAATTTTTATGGTTATATGGAGATTTATTTGTATTTTTGCATCCGTAACAAACAAGAACGTATGAACAAATGCTGATAGAATTTACGATAAGAAACTTTATGTCATACAGAGATGAGGTTTCGCTTAGTATGGTTGCTAGCACTACTGTCAAGGAGTGCGAGAGCAATGATGGTTACTCGAATGTTTCCATCATGGACAACGGCAAGCGTTATTTAAGATCTGCCGCTATCTATGGTGCAAATGGTTCGGGTAAGAGTTCTGTAATTGCAGCTATGGATATTTTCAAGTCTATGGTGCTACGGTCATTTGTCGATGAGAGCATCGTCAAGCGTCTCTCTCTTCTTCATTATCGTTTTGATGTTGAAAGTACAAAAGAGCCTATTTCTATGCAAATGATATTCATCTGCAATGGAGAAAGATACAGATATGGATTTGAGGTCAGTCAGAACAAAGTGCTGACCGAATGGCTCTTCGTGTTACTTGAAGGAAGTACAAAAGAGAGCTATTGTTTTAAGCGTGAAGGACAAAATATCAAGGTCAACTCAAAAGTGGTAAAGGGTGCAAGAGGAGTGGACACAAAAACCAGAAGTAATGCCCTATACCTTTCCACTGCAGCTCAATTCAATGTGGAAGTGGCAATGAAGGTAAAAGAATGGTTTCGTAAGCGTTTCAATATTCTTTCAGGTTTAGACGATAACACCTTATCTTATACTGCAAGGACTTTTATACACAATCCTTTGATTCGCGAGCAAATCCTCAACATGATTGGCATAGTGGATAATTGCATCAAGGATATGAACGTTAAAGAGAATGTCAAGGAAGTTGATACGCAAGATACTCCTTTTGAAATATTGTCTCGTTTGGGCATCCATTTCCCGACAGATTCCAACCAACGGATTGAGCAACATGAGTTGGAAATTCTTTCAACCCATGATCTGTATGACAATGGGGCGGTAATTGGTAAGGAGCAGTTGAATTTCAAATTTGAGTCCTTGGGTACAACCAAACTGTTTGCTCTTCTTGGTCCATTCTTCGACACCATTCAAAATGGTGGTGTGCTTGTGATTGACGAGTTTGGCGCAAGTCTTCATACACAGTTGTCTGTAGAATTGCTCAAACTATTCTATAGTGTGATGAATACCTTGGGGGCACAGTTGATTATAACAACTCACGATACAAACCTCTTGCGTAAGGATTTGCTTCGTCGTGATCAGATATGGTTCGCTGAGAAATCTTCTGAGGGTACATCTGATTTGTACTCTCTAGTGGAATACAAAATCAATCAGGCTAATAGCGTCCGTAACGATGCGTCTTTCTCCAAGGATTATCTGCTGGGACGCTATGGTGCTATTCCTTATTTCGGCAACATTGATAAATTCATCATGGAGTATGGCAGCAAAAAAGAAGAGTAAGTTTGAGAACAAGTTCAAAAGCACTGCTGCTTCCGAAAGCCGTACTGCCAATGTAAGAGATGAGCGTAAGGTGAAAGATGAACAGCCCAAGTTATCTTTCAACTTCAAGGATTTCGATTTCAACCAATGTCCTCCAGGACAGACTCTTGAAAAATGGCAAGAAGAGAAAATGCTTGATAAACTTGTAAGGCGATTTGTAGAAGTATGCTCTTTTACAAGACAAGAAGCTGTACAGCAGGGACTCTTGAAGATATATGGTGATTTCCCAGAAAACAGCCACTTCAAAATTCCTCCGCATATCAAAGGCAAGGTTTCTTGGGGGACGATTCGGAAAATCGGCGGTCAAAAGCCAAGGCTTGCTGGTTACATCATAGAATCTGTGTTCTATCCTGTATTCTTGGACAAAGACCATCTTTTCTATCCTTCTACGAAGAAACATACATAAACAAAAAACAGACCGACATGAACTCTTGTTCACATCGGTCTGTTTTTGTCACAGCCATCTACTTCTTTTATGCGTTTTTATTACAAGTCTTCATCATTTCAGTTTGATTGTCTGTGTTTTTCCCGTAATGCCTGTTACCACGGCGATTCCATTGTCACGAATCTCCACCTTCTCATATTTGGCATCAACAATCACTTTTCCTTTTAATGTCATAACGCCCCAATGTTGGGGTATCTGTTCAAAGGCGCAATATGCACCGACAGGTTGCGCTATACTGTGGTAGAGAGGTGGCACGATAACTTTGCCATCTACCTTCACGCCCCATTTCTTTCCTGCTTGATACAATTCTACATGCCCTGCCTCCGACTTCTCTTGCATCAGCAACAACTCCTGTTCCTCTTGCTTTTTCCTGCGTTGCATTTCCATGTCATAAACTTGCTTGCCAAGCCGAGGCATCGCAACCATCAAATTCTCGCTTTCTGTTTTGGGTTGATTGCAACCTATATAGGTCTTTTTCAAGTTGGAGTCAACGTAGTAATAATCCTCATGGCTGTCCATGACCACTATGCCACTGTCGTATAGGTCGGCGCACAGCCAATATACATGAGTATGGTCGCCACGTAAAAAACAAGCCTTTTCACTGTTTGCTTTATTCATTCGCATAGAGCCGCCATCCTCCTCTTTATATATCCATTCCTGACAACCACTGGCTGTAGAGCGTTGAAAGTTGTATATCAAATAATATCCATAATTCCATAGGTCATATTGGGAAGGGCGAAAAGGTAAAGCAAAGTACTCGTAGGTACGAGATCTGAAGAGACCATTATATTCGACGAACTCCCATTTATTGATGGTGATTACCTCGGGAGCATCTTTCGCATGAATGTCCTCATCTATGACAACTCTCGCTAAGAGGTCGTAGTAACAAACAGTCTTTCTGCGAGGTCGATAGGATAAGATATTACCTTGCAAGAACTTCATGTCATAATAGTTGCCTGGTTCTATCACCTGTTCGCCTTGCCGGTTTACCACCGTCATCTTTCCATCATTCAACTTGACGATGGCAAAATCATCATTGCAATCAACAAACTCCCGATACAGCAATGACTGCATCAGTTCCTCATGGCTCATTACCATCATCATTTCAGAGTCTTGACCAACAGGCATAGTTTCTTGCTTTCCGTACATCAAGAAGAAATCTCTTTCCTTCGGAGTCTCCTTTTTCTTGCCAACTTTCAGCTTTCCCTCGAACATAGCATTCCAGTTCCATACTTGCGAAGGCAATCCAAACACCCGATACAGTCCCACGTTATCAATAATCAAGCAATTCTTCTTCCCCTTAGCCACTCGCAGTCCTCGTCCCACCATCTGCAGGTACTTGGCAAGCGACAGCGTTGGTCTAGCTAACTGTACAAACTCCACATTCGGACAGTCAAATCCCTCCGAGAATATATCCACATTCACCAATACTTGTATAGGAGCAAGACCATCACCAAGGCGGTTTACACCGCACAAACAATCTGGCGAGACCTTTGATGGTCCGCCATCCTTAGAGCGTAGCGGTTCCGAGCGACGAGGAGGAGCGGTTACATCCCCTGTCCCCTGAGGGGAAAGGGGCTTGGGGAAAGCGGTGGAGCCTCCCTTAAGGGTAAGGGAGGACGGGTGGGTTTTCGAAAAATATTGAGAAGTATTAGAAGAAGCTTTGAATCTTTCAATAAGTTCTTTTCGTAAAGAACTTGGCGTTTTACTATCAATGGCAACAGCTGCTATGCCGTGTTCTCTGTAGAACTCGGCAATAGCATTAGCATGATTAATATTGATAGCATACACGATGCCCTTTCTGTCTTTACCATATTCCTCCAAACTCCGATAGAGTCTTTCGATACTCGGTTTCTTATTCAGCAACATATCCATTTCCTTGTTTTGGTAGTCACCGTCTGCCCCTCGCTTCTGCAAGGAGTCGATGAGCCGTTGCGTCACCCCATCCGATTTGATGCTCACAAAATCGTATGTTGCCAATCTTCCCTTGCTGATAAACTCAGGAACATCCCACGACTGCACCAACACATCAAACAGATCAGTAAAACCCTTACCGTTCAATCGGCAAGGTGTAGCCGTTAGTCCCAGGAATTTAGCTTTCGGGAATCTCTCCCACATTTCCTTATAGGTTTTGGCAAGGGCATGGTGCGCCTCGTCAATCACTATCATTCCCGGTTCTTCCTCTATCTCGTCATAGTGCTTCGACAACCATTGTATCGACACAGCCTTGATAGGAACATTGAATGCGCTAGCCGACAAACAATCTGGCAAACACTCAGACGCCTCCTTTAATGCGCCAGCCGACAAACAATCTGGCGAGACCTTTGATGGTCCGCCAACCATAGAGCGTAGCGGTTCTGAGCGACGAGGAGGAGCGGTTACATCCCCTGTCCCCTGAGGGGAAAGGGGCTTGGGGAAAGCGGTGGAGCCTCCCTTAAGGGTAAGGGAGGACGGGTGGGTTTTCGAAAAAACTCTTTGAATGGTTTCTCGAATCTGAGAAACCAACTCCCTTCTATGGGCAACAATCCAAACATTACAATTGGAATGTTCCCTCAAAAACGATTCTACGACCGAAGCGAGTAGAACCGTTTTTCCTGTTCCCGTTGGCATTTGTGCCATTACGGACCGATGAAGGCGCAACGCCTTCTTAATCCGTTCCTTCATATCCGCTTGGTAATCAAAAAGCTTGATTTCCTTCATTGACAATTTTCAAAGAACCAATAATGATGTTATACCAATTTCATAAATCCGATATACATCAAGGCATCAGCGATGCTCTGCTGTACAGGATTTTCCTTATCAGAAGCCCATGAATATTTCGCTTGGATTTTGCGAAGTTCCTCACGTTTCTCTATATATTGCTTCTCCAGTTGGTTCAGAATCAGCTTGGAAGCTTGTGACATAGGAATCTTGCCAGCCTCTTTGTCCATCACTTCCTGCAACTTGATGTTACATTCCGTCAAACTCTCCAATACTTTGCGATATTCCATCATGCCGGGAATATCACCTATCTGACTTTCCGTAGTATCTCTTAGTATTGTCCTTACGCAATCAGGCATAAATAACTTCCAAGTATTGCCATCCTCGTATGTCACCACCAAATGAACTTTTTGCATCGTAAGATGCTTTTCGTTATTTCTTGGCACTTCAACACACTCGTTAAATTTAAGATTGATAAGTTGAGCAATTAATTTCTGCTCGTCCATCGGAAGTTGGTTGACCGTATAGAAAGGATCATGCTGAAACAATGTAGCAAGTCCTTCAGCCATTTCTCCTTTACGATAGGATGATGGCAAACTCACATTTATCAACTTTGCATGTTCTTGAATCACTCTCTTGGTATCATACGCTATCATCGAAACCAAGTCAAGCTTATCTCTAAATGGTAAATTCTTCAGTATAACCATAGTATATGTTCTAAATCAAAATAATCAGTTTCTCAGCAATCGCATCAAAGCAGGGCGATTGCCGTAATTATATTCTACCTCCTCCACAAAATCCAAGATGAGTTTCTTGGAAACTTCACAACAAGTGTACATACCCTTGATGTCATCCACGATATAGCCATAGCTCTTCGATTTTGCATAACTCAAGTGCTTACGCAAATCATCAATAACATGCTCGGTATAAGTAGCTTGATCTTCCTCGCTCATATAATGCGCATACTTTTTGAAGAGTTCTACTCGGCAGAATGACATTCTGTTGTCCATCAGAATCTTCAAGAGACACTGATACTTCTTTTCTTCCACAATCATGTTGCACACTTCGATGCAATCATCATCCGTGATATGTGGAATATCCCCAAAGAGTTTCACAACAAATTCATCCCAATTCTCCTTGGCTACCAACTCTTTCAGCTTCTCGAAATAAGGTCGCTTATCCACCAAGAACTGTCGGAACAATCTGCGGTATTCTTCAATAACGCTAGCCTTGTCATTACGTCTTTCCAAGATTTCTATCTTTTGCAGATGCCAAGGTTCAGTGGTATTGTATCCATCATCTCCATATACAGCAATCGTTTTGTCTATCTCTTTCAAGGCATCATTCTTCAATCCCTTTTGAAGAAGTTCGTTGATTTTGAAGGAACAGACATCCGGCACATACTTATATTCCTCCATGATTGCATCCACTTCATTCTCTCTACCGTGAGTCCGCAGATACTCTATCTTCTTGATGAGCAACTTGCCCAACTCCTCGAATCTGAACAGAGAGCTCAATTGATCAAAGTTCTCGTCATTCACCAATCTTTTGTATTCGTGGGTATGATGCTTTATCTGCTTGTCAAGGTCTGCAAGGTATGTATCCGCATCCGCCAATCTGAAGTTGATAGCCTCACGGATATGGTCAAAGAAGCACAGGCAATAATCATCGTATGCCTCCATCTTCTCAATCTCAATCATCTCTTTCTGTGCCGTAGCAACAGATTCAATAGGAGTAGCTTCGTCTCTCAGCACTTGTGCCAGTTCTTTCTCTACTTGATAAGTGAAGAAATCGTCACCATCACATTCTTGGTTGTTATACACTTCCAAGCGGCTGTATTCTTCTGCCACGAATCGCAGAAAGTCCAAGCCGCTTCGTACGGCTTTCCCATTCTCCTTGGCATCCACCAAGGACTTGAATTGTTTATATTTTGTGTAGGATTGTATCATGCTGTAATGTCTCTTTAAGTCTGTTTTGTGTGTTTGAGCAAAAGCATCTGCTTTAAATTCGAAGTGTAAAATTGTCATAAAGCAAATCGTCTATTTCATTGCTAATGGCTTGAAATTCATCTACTATCAATAATTTGTTAGGATTATGCAATTCTACGACTTTGATATTTTCTGCATTTAATTGCAAATCTGATGATGTCGCTACTATCAATTGAGCATCTTTGGGCTTGTTTTCCACAAGAAAAGAGAACATAGTTTCTTCATCTTTGTCTCTTAGACCACGTTGACGCATTTCATCAACCACAATCGGGCAGAGGACAGGACCACCATATTTGCACATAATATCTATAAATGCATATGTATAAGCAACAATAGTTCTTGGGACTTTTGTTCCTGTAACTGATATGTTGGTACTCAAAGAAATCTTTTTCTCAGAATTTAAACGAACTTTCATTTTCGTAGTGTACTTAAAAACTAAATTTCCAAAGTCGTTTTCAATCATTTTCTTGCGTTCTTTTTTACCTTCATCATTGACTTTTGCTTTTAGCTTTTCTATCTCTTGTTGATATCTTACTTTCTCTTTTTCCAGTCTTACTTTCTCTTCTCCCATAATGCTGTCAAAATATTTTTCCAACTTGGAATTTAAATAATCATCCAAACTTGATTCGTCTTTTTTTATTTGCATTAGTTGGGATATCTCAATAAGTTTATCTCTTATTTCTTTATTGCTATATTCTGCATTTTCTATTTTAAGATTTATATCTTTGAGCTCACTTTGATTTTGGATTATCAAATCTTTGCATTTTACAATATCATCACTCATTTCAAGCCTACCAAGAAAATCATTAGCCACTTTAGAACCACACATAGGACAAGTAATGATGTCCTCCTGTGTCATAGCATAATTAAAGTCCTTGCCAATTTCTTTAATATTGTTGTGCAACTGTTCTATGCAGAAAGTGAGATAACTTTTTTTGTTGTATAGTTCCTTTAATTCTGCTAATTTGTTTTTTTGAGCAATCTTCAACTCACTAATTTTCTTGATAAAATTTGCAATTTCCTCATTGAAATCATTCTCGTTTAAAGACAACTTAAATTTAACAAGACGCTTTTTCATACTCTCAAACAGTCTTTTGTTTGCAGCTAAATCTATATTTATTTTATCCAAAGACTTAATTGCATTATCGAGCTGGACTTTGAATGAAAAGTATTCATCAGATACCACTCCTGTATGGAGTAATAAAGTATTTGCTCGTAAAGTACTACTGCCACATCTAGAAAAAGAAGTCCACGGCTGTGCCCAGCCATCATCTTGATCTATATAGAAAGGCATAAAGAGGTAATCGGAATAAAAGGTTTGTTTAATTCCATTAATCTCAATCTTAGGAAGGTGTATATCCAACAAACTAGAAATAGCCTTACCTTGCTTGGCTAAAGAATCTGTTAACGTTCTTTGAGTACCATCTGGATTAAAAATATAGTAGTCTTTTCCTATGTGGAGAGCAGTGAAGTTTATATCATCTACGGTAAACTTCAATAAAACCACAATATTATCGTTTTTCCATGTTTCTGGAATACTCTTTATGGAAGTTCCGAGTGCCGAGAATAAGGACTTAGAGATACAGGATTTACCTGTATCGGTATCACCTTTGATAATGACTATATCACTATCAAGACTTATCCTTCTCGCCTTTCTGCTTGAATAGCTCAGGAAAGAGATTTCCTTGAATCTTAACTTTTTCATACTTCTTTGTCCTTAAATTTCTTATAAGAATCTTTAATATTCCTGTATTATTCATGCCATCAAATAAAAAATAAGTGCTAAAATAAAAGTATCATCATACCCGAGAGGATTGGGATATTTACTTTTAACCTCATCTAAAACCTTATTTCCAAAATCCCAATAAGTATTACAATCATCATCCTGTATATTGTCATTGATTACCTCTATACAGTTTGACAACTTTCTAAATTCAAGATTGTCATATTGAAAAAAAGCATTTTTCACATTTGTATTCAATTCTTTCTTGATTTTTCGTTGTTGTTGAAAGGATGCACCATTCATTAACATAGAAACTACAGTTTGGCACTTTGACTCAAAAGAAGTGAATTTTCTCAAACTATTTACATACCCTATAAATTGTTTTTTCGATATAGCTTTATGCAAAAATAGGGTTTCCTTATTCTGACAAAATTCCTTATAATCGTTACGCTTTGTTATTTCTGCAGATATAGCGTCATAAAAGGACTTTGGATTTATTTCTGATGTTCCCAAATGATTCGCTAAAAATGTAGCAATCTTGCCAACTAAATAATCTGTAGAATCCTTTAGATGCAATTGATTTTGAACAAGATATAATCGACTATACCATTCATCATCTATATTGGTACCAAGTTCTTTTTCTATCTTATTTTTAATTTCTTCTTGCTTTTTAAAAGATAATCTTGAGAATGCCAAAACTTCATCATGTGAATTAACTTGTGAATCAAAAAGCGAACTTGAAATACAATTATTAGTCACAAAATAAACATTCCTTGTATTCTCAAATTCCAAATAATGATTAATCAACTTACCTAAGAATGATTTTTTAGGTTTCCCTTCCGCATTTGTTTCTTTTTTGCATAACGTGGAAGCTGTCCAATAATTCACACTCGTTTTAATCTGATAAAAATCTATGTTTGTGGCATTTTCATCAGAATCCAACACTTCTATATCATCATGATAATCAAATATAATCGTATAGGACTCACCGCTATCTTCTAACTCCAAAAGTTTCTTCAATGCCCAATTCTTTTGAAACGTAAAGCCATTGTCAGCAGTAGAACCTCCTATATCCGAAGGTAGTTTACTTAATATTTCATCAAAAGCATCCATAATCATTCCTTTTTACACAACAATCCCCAACCACTCAAGCACATCTCTTTTCAATTTACTCAAAGGTCTGTCCAATGTCTTCTCGATGTCTGCTTCAACACCAAACATCATTCTGAATACATCTTCACGAGTGTACTTCATGCCCAAATCTACACAAACCTTATCAAACAGTGTTTTGAGATATGTCGGATTGTTCTTTATCTCGAAATCCATGATGTCCTTTACTTCCAAAGGACCATGTTTCTCGTAAATTTCATCAAGTGCCAAGTCTGTAATCGTTTTGTCTTCCTTACCATTCCTCTTACGACAAAGAAGTACCGACCACTCGCTCGCATGTAATGTATCCATATACTCTAACGTTGGAACAAACTTAAAGTCAGGGTCTGAATCAGGGTTTGTATATGGGTGAATATGCGTCTTCAAGCTATAATGTGCACTTCCTTTTACCGAACTATTGCATACAGAGCAACTTGGTATCAAATTATAAAAACTTAGTCCCAATAATGGATATTGCCGATGCGCAAACCAATGGTCGAACTGTGGTCTTACTTTGCTTACGATCTTGCCTTTTTCTGTAACCTTCCCTACGGTAAAAGTGTATTGCCTATTACAATAAGTGCATGTGTTCCTGCCTTTCAGTAGTGAAAGGTTATAAGCCACTTCTTCTTTAATCAAGCCGTAATCAAACACATCATGCAGGAATGTCAGTAGCTTCTCATATCGGTCAATCAATGATTGTTGTTTGGGCGTTCTGCGCTTCTTGGCTTTAGCCTTCAAGTATCTTCTTAATAACTTTTCAGAATAAATGTCGTGATAACCATATCGGTTTACAGGCATCAATTTCAACATATTATTCAAATGGCGATGATTTAATTTGAAAAGCCTAGAAGGTTTTGAAGACATTATATCTTCCACAAGTCCTACATATAAAGTGCCATCAGGCAAGATTGGCACCAAATAGTCGCACCAATCCTTGTATTCGTCATTGTCTCTTAGCTTATTTACATTTTTCACGATGGAAGATTCCAACCATGAAATATACCTTTTCATTTCCTTTGCTGAGATATCATCCAAATGCCACATGTCAGCTTCTCCTTTCTTTTAGCCTTTTCAACTCTGCCTCCAACAACTCGATTCTTTTATCTAATATTGTTGTACCAAAAGTTGCATCATATTTATCCAGCAAAACTCTTTGAACGATAGGTTCGTCTATCGTCAAAATCAGTCTTAACAGCTTTTCTTTTGGATAATTTTGCAACAATGAGCTTTCTCCACTGTCTTTAGCAGAACCGTTGTCCTTACAATACATATTTAGAACTTGTATGATTCTCTTTACCACCCATTCAGAGAACAAACCTTTACTGCCTTTTGTCATAAAGAAGTTGGTATTGAGCATATCATGGATGTTGGCTCCAAAACTTTGCAAATCAAGGTGTTGTTGAACTCCATCGTCTAGTGTCATAATATTTGTTGCAGGAATGTCGCTCAATACAAATGGAGAGTGGGTAACTATCAAGAATGAAACGGCCTTGATGCCATCCATATACATTTGTCTCAATCCATCTAAGAGATATAGCAAGAAATTTCGTTGCATTTCAGGATGAAAATACAACTCTATCTCTTCCAAAATCACATTAATACGGTTATAAGCTACTCTCTGTTTATTAGCATCATAATGAACTGAGTTTATATTGGCTAAATGGTACAATATAGAACTGATAGTATAAATTTGTTGGCGTTCACCAGAACTGAGTTTTTCCAGCGTTATATTTTGTTTACTATGCTTTTCTTGTAGAATGATTGATACGTTGAATATAGGCGAAGGCAAAACATCTTCAGTTTTGGAATATAAAAATGGAAGCTGTTGTTCCCAATCTTGTTTCATGCTACGCATAGCAATCTCTTGTATCTTTATGGCATTTTCTAAATTAAGAAAGCCTTCTTGATAACATCCACGCACCAAGAAACAAAGAGTTTGCCTAATTTTGGTAGTAATATGAGAATAATCAAGACTCATAGAGTGTACCATCTCCTTTACGGCAGAAATATGTTTTTCTTTTGGCCATCTTCTAACCCCAGCTAAAGCATCATAGTATTTTCTATATTGCCGATATTTCATGGCAACCTTTATCGTTTTGTAGGCAAGATACTCTAAAGCCTTAGCTTGAAGTGGATGACCATTGCTTTTATCAAATACGCAGTTAAACTCTTCGCTCCAACATTCGTTAATCGTTCTTCGTATTTTTCGATAGGCACGATGCAGGTAATGAAGACTGCAATCAGCATTGAGAGCTTCCAAATTATATTGTTTCGTGTTTTGAGTAAGTTCAAAGCCTACCACATCAAGATGCCCATTTAGAGTAATGAATCCTGAACCATGAAACAATAACGCCATCAATCTCTCTTTCGATAGTGTTCGCTCTGTATTGCTGTCTATGTTTCCATTCTTCCTATATGGAGTAATGACTAATGGAGTCTGATAGCCATCATTCTTATGAAACAGTCCATTCAACCAACAATCTCCTTCGTCGTTAAAATCATGTGGATTGTAAGCATATAGACTATAATTGGAAACGAAGGTGTAGAAGAAATGCTTAACTATTTCATTTTTGTAAGTTAAATCCGAATGAGAAGAACTGCTCTTATCCCAATCATGCAGCAATGTTTTAGCAGAGAATACTACACGTGAGTTCTTTTCGTCTATTTTGCATCTACTATATACATACAATTTTACATTTTCACCAGATACTTGCAATAAATGAGGAATACCATCAGACATATAGTACAATTCTCCAAACACGCCATCTATATAAGTCAAATGTTCGGCAGCAGGGAATAAAGGTAAATCTCCAAATAAGGAAACCGAAAAGTTATTAATCAAGCGTAATACAAATTCAACTAATGTGCTTTTACCGGCTCCATTAGAACCAACCAATGCTGAAATATTTACATGCAGATGCCTGTAATGGTTCAGGTAATCATCGTATAGAGTCACTATGCCAGACTCTTTAGCATGAAACTCTACAGAATTATGATTTATGTAGAAACCATCCAAGAAGGTGTAATACTGATTGGCATCAAGAATTTTCTTCCCAATACTCTCATTATTAGTGATTCGTAAAGCGAAAATACAAAAATCAGGAATTTGCATAATTGTTTACTCTTTGATTTATAAAAAACGGGCTACTAAGCCCAATCCCCTAAAACAAACTTATTATAGGGTAGGGGAGCATTTCCCAAAATTCTTTACTCTTTCAGCCCCTCTTGACATCAGTCGAAGAGCATCCAGGCATTGCTGCATACCCTCCAATCACCCCATAACATACCAACGGTATGAGAAAGGCAATCGCCATACTGCCCGTAGTATCCGCTATATACCCCATGATTACTGGAGCAACCGCTCCACCCACTATCGTCATGATGAGTAGGGAAGAGGTCAATTTTGTCTTTGTCCCCGCATCCCTCAATGCCAATGAGAAGATAGTCGGAAACATGATGCTCTCTCCCAGATACAGGGCGAAAAACGCAATGAGAGATAAAGTACCGCTACATACCACCACAATCAATGTGGCAACAAAGGTGAGGATGGCACAGACCAGCAGCACTAGCCTTGGCTGGATATAATTCATGATGACACCACCAGCCAACCTGCCGATAAAGAACAGGCCCATTCCGCCAAAGGCGAGATACAGACTGGCAGTCTGCTTCTCTATATGAATGCTCTCCTCAGCATAGTTGATGAAGAAACTGTTCACACCCGTCTGGGCTGCCACATAAAGAAACAAGGTCAGCATACCGAAACCGAATGCCATCACTCGCATCGGCTTCTCCTCCACCTTCTCGTTCGTATCCGCCTCATGCGCTCTCCTTGGGGCCGGCAACTTGATTCTTGACAGAACCAGCGCCACAGAAAGCACGAAGATACCCATCAGGGCATAAGGAATGGCGATGTTGACACCCGAGAACAGAAGCTGTCCGCCAACCTTAGAGCGAAGCGGCTCCGAGTACCGAGTAGGGCGGTTACTCCCTCGCTCCTGAGGGAAGAGAGGCTTGGTGAGAAAAGTGGAGCCTTCCTTAAGGGTAAGGAAGGACGGGTAGGTTTTCGAAAAAATACCTTCCAGAACAGATGAAGATGCAGCAAAACCATCCACCTTACTCAGAAAGTAATAATTGAGGCGATTAAACAATCGCCTCTTTAATACTTTCTACAATGTAACGAACATCATCATCCGTTACCATCGGGCCCGCTGGCAAGCAGACACCTACCTTGAAGATGGCCTCACTTACGCCATTCACGTATGCAGGAGCATTCTGATAAACAGGCTGCTTATGCATAGGCTTCCACACTGGTCTTGCCTCAATCTTCTTGCTCAACATGAAGACACGCAATGCCTCCACATTTTCATTAGGCTGGCAATCAGTAGTAGGAGAATCCACCATGTGAATTACACCAGCTGCACCACCAACGGCAGTCTTAACTACCTCCTTATACGCATTCTCCTGACCTTGAATCTTCAACTTCGGATCAAGAGTCACAGTACAGAGCCAGTAGTTGGAATCATAGTCGGCATTAGGCGCCTCATGCAAGGTTACACCCTCAACATCCTTCAAGAGTTCCTTATACAACTCCTGCACATGCTTATGGTGAGCGATGTGATCCTCTAATACTGTCATCTGACCGCGACCGATACCCGCACAAACATTACTCATACGGTAGTTGTAACCGATGGCAGTATGCTGGTAGTAAGGATAAGCATCACGAGCCTGGGTAGCATACCACATCACGTTGTTCTTGCTCTCGGCATCCTGGCAAATCAAGGCACCACCACCAGAAGTAGTAATCATCTTGTTACCATTGAATGACAACACGCCAAACTTACCGAATGTACCCAGCACCTGACCTTTCCATCTGGAACCGCAACCCTCAGCAGCATCCTCCACTACAGGGATACCATACTTTTCTGAAATCGCCATAATCTTATCGCAATCATAAGGCATACCATAGAGAGCAACTGGAACAATCGCCTTAGGATACTTACCCGTCTTCTCCTTGCGATCAATAATCGCCTTTTCCAATAACTCCGGATCCATATTCCAGGAATCAGGTTCAGAATCGATGAACACAGGAGTTGCACCGAGATAAGTAATAGGATGAGAAGAAGCACAGAAAGTAAAGCTCTGCACGCAAACCTCATCACCAGGGCCTACTCCACTAGCCAGCAAACCCAAATGAACGGCAGCAGTACCAGCGCTCAGTGCCACCACCTCACGAGACAACTCAGAGCCATCGCTGTTCTTAGAAACGAAAGCCTTGAGATCATCCTCAAAACCATTCACGTTAGGACCCAGAGGCACCACCCAGTTGGTATCAAATGCCTCCTTCACGTATTTCTGTTCCTCACCAGTCTCGCTCATGTGAGCCAGACAAAGATAAATAGTCTTTCTTTCTTCCATTTGTATATTGTATTTAAAGTTTAATCTTTATTAAATTATAAGCCATCTTTCACCATTTTACGCCATTATGATGTATATTTGCAATCAGAATGTATAACTTTATAATTATCGGCTTATGGCACAGACAGCAATGACAGTCCGCATGGACAATCAGCAGAAAGCACAGTTTGATAAACTCTGCGAGCAATTCGGTATGAGTGCGAATACCGCCATCAACATCTTTGTAAAAGCAGTAATTCGCAGTAAGAGCATCCCATTCTCCATTCAGGCAAAGAATGAAGAAGATGATGAAGTGACTGCAAAAGCAAAGGCTGCGTTCCAATACATGTGTGACACAGCAAGAGAGAATAACATTGATATGTCACTTGATGAGATCAATGAAGAAATCAGAGAAGTCAGACGATTAAGAAAAGAGCGCAATGGTATATGCAGTCATTGACACAAACATTATCGTGTCCTCGTTTATAACCAAGAACCCTTCTTCAGCAACAAGAAGGGTCATTAACAGTATGCTCAATGGCAAAATTAAGCCATTGTATAATGACGAAATCTTGGATGAGTACTTTGATGTTCTAAATAGGTCCAAATTTCATCTAAGTGAAAACAGAATCAATGAGTTATTGAACTTTTTCAAGGAAAACGGAGTTGATTCTTCTCGTTTTCCTTATGATGGAGAAATGCCAGATGAGGACGACCGAGTCTTCTATGAAGTCTGCCTAAGCAAGGAAGATTCCTTCTTGGTTACCGGCAACCTCAAGCATTTTCCAAAAGAACCTCAGGTGATTACAGCAGCAGAAATGATGGAAATATTGGATAACCAATAATCACATCAATCCAACCACAAGCTCAGTTTCCCCTCATCCCCTCCACCCCAGGCGGTCCCAGCCCGCAAAACCATGTCGCAGACCTTTGATGGTCCGCCAACCATAAAGCGTAGCGGTTCTGAGCACCGGAGGGCGGTTACATCCTCTCGTCCCTGAGGGAAGAGAGGCTTGGAGAGAAAGGTGGAGCCTTCTTTAATGGTAAAGAAGGACGGGATGATTTTAGAAACCCTTCTTTAATGGTAAAGAAGTATGGGTACGTTTTCGAAAAGAACTTTTTTCTAAAGAGAGCCAGAGAATTTCGAAAACGACCTTCTTTTCCCTTTAAGAATTCCTAGGAATCCCAGATATCCTAGGAATGCCCCCACACTATTATGCATTACATCATCTGTTTCACAAAGCCCTTTGCAAAAGGCGAATTGTGAAACCTCAATGATTCCCGACAAGCAGATTCCCAATAAGAGAATTTTCTTGGTTTTAAAACCAATTCCTCCAAGCAGCAATCCTATTGGCACGAAGAGAGCCATATTCAACAACACTTCTATTAAGTCGGCAGGATAATCCACCCGATTCCAAATATCAAGATAGTTCCAAAATGGAATCAACTCAATATGCCGTTCCCCATGACTTGCTCTACAAATCACAGTAGAACAAAGCACCAGGAAGTAATATTCCGCAAGCAAAGCCCCAAGCACGAACCTCTTCGCCCTACCCCCTTTCATCACCAGCATTCCAATCACGATTGCAAAAGAAAGCACAAGAAAGGAGATAAGCACATACTCCACAGGAATCCGAGGATTCAGCCAATCGTAAATTTCATCCATGTTTGAATAAAATTATTCACACCATCTTTCAGCCTTATCTAACCTTCTATGACAATAAGACAATAAAGATAAAATTTCTATAGCATCCTGTTCTTCAATTGGCCACTCTATTTTAGGCTGATGAGCTTCTGGGTTCCTAAACATATTACAAATACCCTCCAATATGGCTTCAAACCCCTTTTGTTCATCCTTTTCTTGACGTGTATGATATTTATTAATTACAAGAACAGGATGATTAAAGACGTATTGGACGAGTTGTACACCATCTGTATTCACGCATGAGAGAAATCTTATTCTAGCAAATAACCCTTTACATGCTTCAAAAACTGCATGGAAATAATTACTATCCAAGAGTTCCGCTGTACAATACTTAAAGATTTCTGGATGAATATTTCGTATTTTTAATTGTTCCAATAAACTATTAGCCCTCCGTTGAGCTTCATTTATCGTTGAAGCTTGTTCCACTTCCTTAAATTGACCATCAGACTTCAAATGATAACCTACATAGGCCAAGGCTTCATTAATAACTTTTCGCTTGCTCTCAAAAGCCTCTTGACTTGGATAACGAGAAGGCTCCATTACTTTTCCAATGAATATAAGTATGTTATTAGAACAGCCTAATTCTTCTTGACTAGTAACGAATGCATCATATAAACGTCTCCATTTTGTAATACCGGGGCTAATATCCTGTATTTTACTAAGCTTCAGAAAATATTGAATTTCTGTACCAGTAAGTCCATCATACGTATCTCCCAATTCTTTGCTTATACGCTCAATGATACCTTGATTTAAACATTTTCTTCTCATGATATGAACACAATTTATTTTTCGTTCCCTATGACTATAGTTTCAGGCAAATTTGGAGTAGCATATACTACACTCATTTTATAACCTTCAATATTGGGTCTTGCCATCTCCTTTATAACAATGTCCTTTTTCAACATTTCAACCATAGGATTCTGTTGTAGGAAAGCCTCGAAGTTAGATGAGAACTCTGCTTCATTTTGATATATAAAGTATTGATCTACTACTTGATTACCATGCTCTTTAGATGCCAGATTTACAGTAATTCTTCCAGTATTCATATAGCTTACGAAAGAATGCGAATCAACTACATATACACCCTGATGAGAAAAACCTGTAAAATTCGGATAGTTTGTAACAACAACAGGAATAATACGTTTACCAGGAAGAGTAGTAGAAACCCTATAGAATAGTTTTGGATTATCTCTTACATACTTCGCTTTTATCAAAGCCTGCTCACACCCCTGTCGTAATCGTTTTCTACAATCATGATGGTTCTGTGGTGTCATTGGATATTGAATGCATTTAAGCTCCGCGACAACAACAATATCTCTTAACTCAACGATACAATCAATCTCTTGAAAATCTCCCTTGTTTCGCTCATACTTTCTCGATCCAAAAACATTCCGCATATAACCATGCATATGTTCTTTCTTTATTTCATCCGCAACATATTTTTCGAAGAGCGGTCCTCTTTTCTGTAAGTTAAGTCCTCCTCTAATCATAATGCAATCAATAATGTTATAACTCATACCTTGAGAAATAGAGAATATTGGAAATGTATAATATTCACCACAATCATATAATGGAGCATTCCACATATCACAAAAAGAATTCGGAGTAGAAACGAACACATCAAGAATTCTCCTTATCTTATCACGAGAAAGAATGGACATTACATTGATATCATGGAGCAAATTCTTCTTAGATATTCTACAAGGAACTTTACCAAAACTTTCTTTTGTATCAAGTGCAAAATCATACTGGAATTTATGTAATATATAGTCTGCCAGACCTTGCAATATCACCCATATACTCAAAACATCCAGCAGTGTTACATTTAACAACCCTGGAAGAGGTTCATCCTTCAGATAATCATAATAACTAACAATTGCCGCACTAAATTCACGAGCTTTATCTTCAAGGAACTCATTTTTTCCTTTTTCAAACTTTAAATTAATGAAGCCATTGGTAACCGTCATTTTCCTAATACGCTTTTTCAAGAAAAAGTTTCCGAAAAAGTCAGGCATGCTATTCTTTCTGCTTTCATGTAATGTCTTTTGGCTTAGAATATTAGAACCAGCCAAAAGCAACTTAAGATTTTCATGGTTGAAATAATCAAAAGTGATGTTTTGATTTTCCTGGTCCAATCGAATAAAACCATCTGTAAAAACACTGTTATCATAATCATCTTTTAGAGCACACAATACATTTGCATTCCAAAGAAGTTTTTTCAAGGAATCCCAATACTTCTTACCAGTTAAAGAAGGAGAATCATATTTTTCTGTTCTAAAATAGCGAACATAGTTAATCAACATAGACAACATGTCTATCTGAAATTCCAAGGCTCCATCCAAAGGAAGTTCACCAACCTCTCTATCTACTGACTGTACTTTTGTAGCAGAAAGAACAGAAAAGCGTTGTATGCTGTTTGCTCTTTCTGCTAATTTCGCATTCAAGAAAGCAAAAACACCACAAAAGTTACAATTGACAAGGGCTACAAGATGAGAAATGATATCGAATGCAGGAGTCTTCATTTCAGATATGATTTCTCTTTGTTCTGCATAGAGTTCATTATATGCAGCATTCATCATTTTACTGACTCTGACAAAAGCCTCATACAATTCATCAAAACCTTCTTCATGTTTACCGCCTTTTTGAACTTTTTCTTTTAACTGTTCTAAATCAGCAGCACTAAACCTTCCAGAAAAAGGCTTAACATTAGTACATTTACTATTGATAACTTGATTTATAAACTCCTTATATAGCATAACAAAAAATCTATCTACCTCTCCTGCATTTTCATATTTCTGCAAATAAGACAACTAATATCCTTTCTATAAATTCAATTCTAAAAGAAAAGTCACTAAACGACATCAGGTCATACATTTACAGGGTTTACCTTATTTTTCTATTTAATTTCCATCAAATAGTCATTCTTAGCAAACATTTTACCGTATTCAGGCTGCAGAATGGCGGCATCAACCTTATTGCCCTTTACCCATTCTATAATCGCCTTAGGCAAATTCACGCCAGCCTCGTAGCTAAATGGGAAGCCACCACCAAAACGTGGATTCAGCTCCAATACGCAATACTCGCCCTTTTCGTTCTGCATCACATCAACATCAAGATTACCTATATGCTTCAATGCAGAGCCAATCTTCTTACCAATTTCACGTACTTCAGGTAAATCCAAAGTAATAGCCTTATCAGTCTCGCCAGCTCGCATCGCAAGTTTCTGCTTCACACTGACAGCAACATTGTTACCCTCCAAGTCATTCATGATATCTAGTCCAAACTCTTTACCAGTCAATTTTTCCTGAATCATGATGTACTCATCACCTACAGAAGCTGTAGCCAAGATAGTCTTCTTGATCTTCTTCATCAACAGATGATAGTAGGTATCCAATTCTTCCATATCAGCGATAGATTCCAATCCAATTGAGCCAGATCCCCAGCGAGGTTTCATAAACAATGGGAAATGTAATTCGCCAGTTTCCAATGCTTTCTTGGCATCTGACAATCTAACAAATGTCTTAGGAGACTTAAGTCCCAAAGATTCCACCCATTGAGCAGTCTTATATTTATCAAATGCAATGTCGATAACAGAAAGGTCGCTTACAATAAGCTTAACACCTATCTCCTCAAAACGAGCCTTGTTTTCAGCTAGTATTGGTAGCTCCAAGTCATTAAGAGACAACAAAGCATCAATCTTCTGCTCTTTACAAATATCCAAAGTAAGATCAACATACTTAGGGTCATAAACAGCTGGAACTTGTATCTTGACATCCGCAACTTGTAATGCAGGAGCAGATAATTGCATATCAGTAGCAACCACCTTATCGCCTGCTTCCATATTCTCCTTGAAATATTTCAAAAGATATGTGCGTCTTCCCGCACAAGTAAATAGAATATTCATACTTATTAATATTAAATGTTTGAATTAAGAGGGCCACCAGTCAACCAAAACATAATATTGCCCTTAATATCATGTTTCTTTATATAATTCATCATGCCAAACATAGCCTTACCTGAATATGTTTCATCTAAAAGGAGTCCTGTTGATTCTTTCACACTATTTATAAATCTCATCTCCTCATCTGTCGATTGCTTATCATATCCTTCCCCTATGTAGTCAGCATTAAAACAAATACTATTTTCATAGCGTTTTTCTATACCATACTGTTTAGCTAGCATATTAGCAAAATCTACAATTATCTTTTTACCCCGATCTTGTTGGCGAGCAATCGAAATACCGATAAGTTTGACATCACTCCATCCAACAAAATCCAAGCCTACTGCCATACCAGCTTGCATAGATCCTGTTCCTGAAGCTACAAAAATGTAATCCGGTTTGTATCCATTTAAATCACAATTAGCCTTTAATTCTTGAATGGCATTGACATAAGCAATTCCACCAGGTAAATCATGCCCACCACCATGGACATAATAAGGTTTTAATCCTTCTGCCTTATATCTTTCCATGGCAGAATCCATAGCATTTGAAATTGCATCGACTTTAACGAATTCATAGGTGGCATTTGTCATTTTAACCAAATCTGCATTGCCACCACCTTTCATAAACACACCTTTATCACCATGATAAACCAAGTGGCATTCCCACCCATTAGCCATTGCCATAAGAGCCATTGCACGATTATGATTACTATGAATACCTCCACAGGTTACAATCGCATTATAACCTTCTGAACGGAGAAACTTCTCATACTCTAAAGCTTTTCGGGCTTTATTGCCCCCCCCATAACGTGGGAATTCATCTTCCCGTATAACTTTTATCTGAGTACTATTTATAGTAGCATCTTCTACTGACAGAAAGACTTTTCCTTCCATTTGTTGCTTTCTATACTCATCGAAATCCATTAAGTTTGGAGCTACTTCAATATCTTTTCTCTGAAGGACATTCTTAATCGTCATAAAGATAATCTTAATATCCAAAGCAAAAGAAAGATGCTCAGCATAATATGCATCATACTCAAAACGCTCTTCCCATAAAACATGATTGCGTCCATGAACTTGAGCCCAGCCAGTAATACCAGGTCTTACCATATGACGCAATTGCTCACGTTCAGAATAATATGGGAGATATTTCACCAACAACGGTCTTGGACCTATCAGAGCCATATCACCCTTCAATACATTTACCAACTGTGGTAATTCATCAATGGAAGTAGAACGAACGAAACGCCCTATTTTAGTCAGTCGTTGAGCATCCGGCAGCAGATTTCCTTCTGCATCTCTCTCATCCGTCATACTTTTAAACTTTATGACTTTAAAGATTTTGCCATCCTTACCAGGACGCTCTTGAAAGAAGAATGCCCCAGCTCCCTTGTTGGCAAAGTGCAGCCAGATAGTAACCACTAACAGGATTGGGCTTATACATATCAAGGCAATAAGCGCAATCCAGAAATCAAAGAATCGTTTAAAAAAGTGTTTGTACATATAAAGTTTTTGTTTTAATATTATCTAAATCTTCAAGGTTTCTCTTTTTCTAATTTAATTACCTAATAATTTATTTATACTTTGTACAATATCTAAATCGTATTTATTATCGGAGTAAATATTAGGTATTGTGATTCTAATAAATTTCATATCAGCAGGATAATGGACATCAATAAAAATTCTATAAAACACATTCATATAAGTATTTTTATCTACTCTCTCTATATTTGAATATATAGGCATACTGTCAGTAATCAAATCAACACTATTATCTGTTTCGTTTTTTACTAAATCTGCCATAGGCACATCATTCTTGTTGATAATTATTAATGTTGATTCTCCATAACCCAACATCTCATGAATAATTGCTCCATTAAAGTTCCATATACCTTCCTTACAAATAGCTTCAGGATATGATTTACCATTGATTACAAAATAAGTATTACTATCAAAACCAAGAGAAAGAATTACATAATCATTATTCATTGATAGTTTTTGTAGAGCCTCTCCCACATATTTATAAGCAATTCTATAAAATGCTGTAGCCTTTTGCATCATAAAAAAGGATGGCAACACACTACGAAAACAAAACTTAAGTGCTTCAACCATATCTGCACCTAAAGAAAGGTATGAAAGTTTATAATTTTTCAATATATATTCTTTAGGAAATTTATGCGGCATAGTTCTTACAAAGTGTTGTACTTCGGTAAACCTTTCATTATTAATATCCACATCAGATTCTTTCCATTTTCTGGCTGCCTCTTTGATACTTCCAATAATCTGCTGAAGTTTATCTTCGTCTATCTCTGGATTATTTTCGACATAATTTAACTGTTCATTGAATCGCTTAATATGATCATTGATGTACTGCTCAGCTTCTTTTTTAGAAGGTTTTGTAAAATTCAATGTATTGTTTATTTTTTTATCGAAAACCTCATCAACACACCACAATAATCTTTGGAGCCATTCTAAATATTCCTGATTTTTTTCAACGTTTTGCTTTACTTTTAAAAATTCTAAAGGTTCACTATATTCCCCATTATAATCAACATGCCATGTCTCTAAGTATTCTATAGCTAGAAATAAATCAATATATCTCACTATATCTGCATCACCATTTACTCCATTTATGGTACCCTTCATATTATAATGTACTTGCATCATCCACAAATAAGGATGTCGAAGTTTCTTTTCAAACCTACCTAACATATCTACAACATCAGCAAATGTGTTTGAAAGGACAGGATAGCTTGCTGGTTGAGTATTAGTAAAGAAAAGAATATCTCTCAACCACTTTGTTTTACCATACTTTATAAACATTCCGCCAATTGCAGCATGAAACTCCTTCATTATCATTATTTCATCTTGTACTTGCTCTGTCTCCACTACTTTTTTATATGTACGGTTAAATTTCAAAGAACGCATGTATTGATCAGCGATACCCCAATATGTCATTATCCACTCTTTATTATTAGAAAGAGTAATTTCATTTACCATACGCCAAATCAAATCGCGCAAGCCTTGAGAGATTGAATGTTGCTCAAGAATATCATACAACAAACTAACTATTGTTGTATCAGCGGTGAAAAAAGAGTCATAACTTCTATTCTTCTGGATACTGACAATTCTCTCTATTGCTCTGTTCATATCTTCTGACAAAGAACTGTTCACTGTTGACGGATTTTCCACATCATACATAACTGGTTTTATATCATATTTTTGGGAACGCAATTCCGCTATCATTTGTACGGCTATTGCTTGCTCTGCAGCCATATATACTTTCTTCTGCCCCTTCCAAGCTGCAAAATTGGCAATATCAGCAAGTAAAGAAGCAATCTTTGTGTTTTCATTTTCTGCCCTTGCCTTAATATATTCAACCAACTGTCCAGAACGATAATATACCATTATCGTGGAATACAATTTTATAGCAGTGGCAATTAATGAAAGTACAGCTAGCGTGTGAACAAACATCCATGTATAATGCACCCACGACACTTTACAGCAATTCAAAACAAAAGGACAACACAAAGCAAATAAAATAGATAAAGCAAGCCAAAACCGGAACCATTTATACGACACTTCTGTCATGAAATATTCCACTAACTGTGCACTATCATACTTCGTATCAATCTCGCGTATTGCACTCTGTACTGCAGGATATGCCATACCCATTATCATAGAGAATATGGTTATTAATCCACTGTAGGTATAATTTGAAAAATCAAAATCCATATATCCTTTTCTTTATCTGTATAAATACATAAGCTTAAAATATATAGTATCAATAATAATGGAGCTACAACTTTCCAAAGGAAACAATATGTATTATTAGATAGATAATTAAAAACAGCCGTCCACCATAGTTTTTTCTTTCTTTTACAAAATGAAATAACTCCAATGATATTTAATATTATCCAATACACTAAAAACCCAAAAAGTGATATAATAACTGAATTTAGGATAAAAACAACACATGTCGTTATAAAAGTAACTAAAACAAGCAATAAAACTATCAATAACATAAACAATAACACCCTCATACAACAATTGCCACAGGTTATGATTGAGAGTCTATATCAGGCTGACAGTTCGGCACACCTCTGAAGCACACCCCTATAAGAGCCTGACTCTTAGCATTGTCAAAAGCCTCGCTCCATTCCTTAGCAGAAGGCGTAAACGACAATCCATGACGTGTACCTGCTGACAGTTGTAAAAGTTCAATAAAAAGCATATCCAAAAAAGATTAATGATATCCTACTGAACACGAGTCACTCGAATCACAAGAATATAACAATAGAATTTTATAGTCAATTCATGATAATATTGCCGTAGACATGCCATAGCCTCTTACAATTCAAAACTAAAAAACTCTTCATCGCAGGCGTTAGCCGAGAACATTTCAAAACTCAACATTGCCTCCGGCATCCCATTCAACACTCAACATTCAAAATTCTTTCATAGAACTCTATCTGACAACATTGCACAAATCCTCTTTCGAATCTTGAGGCAATCATTGGTCTGGCATTACCCATCATTCTTTCACGAGCAACATCATCCGTCAGCATACGCAGCATAGCGTTGTATAGAGCATCAGCATTCTTAGACGGAACTATCAGTCCGTTCTTCTCGTTCACTATAATCTCACGGCTACCATTGATGTCAGTCACAATCGAGGGTAGCCCCATAGCACCAGCCTCAAGCACTGTATTAGGGAAACCCTCTCTATAACTTGGCATCACAAAGCAATCGGCATCCACATACATCTGCAGCAAGTCGTCGCCATATTTCGGACCACAAGCCACAATACCCTCATTCGTGTCTATAAGCTTACGAGTAATGTCACTTACGGGGTCGAGATTATGCTCATAGTTGCCCACAAGCACAAGACGTGTATTCTTATGCACGTCGTGCAGTCTGACAAAAGCCTCCACCAGTTCATTGATACCCTTATCCCCTACTATGCGACCGACAAACACGAATGTAAACACCCCAGCATCCTTCTTGACAGAGAACCTATCAGGAGAGAATCGCTCCATATCCACACCCATAACGTTGCCATAACCCAGCACCCTCATAGGCTTCTTCGTAATGCCCCCGTTCTTCAAGTCATTGAGCACCCCTTGTCCTTCAGGAATCACATGCGTAGCGCAAGCGCAGGTAAGCCAGTCGGTCATCATCAGCATCTTTCGTTTCAGACCAGTAGCCGTAGGCCACACAAGACCAGTGAAAGTATGAATACGCACAGGCACACAAGTCAGCCATGCAGCCACCATACAAATCATTCCAGCCTTAGGAGTCATAGAATGCACCACCTGAGGTTTCTCCTTACGAAAGACACCAATCATCCTAATGAGCGACTTCAAGTCGTTCACCACTGAGATATGCCTTTCCATAGGCACCTCCACACAATGGAATCCATCCTTATCCCTAAGCTCATCAAGTTCAGGTCCTGGCGATGTAACCGCCACCATATCATACCCCATCGCCCGCATCTTTATCATCACTTCACGACAGAAGCCTAAAGATTGAGATACAGTAACAGAGCGAATTATCTTGTTTTTATTGCGTGTCATAGAATTAATACTTCTTTAACCTTCTTTAATCCATTTCTTACAATCCTTGAAAAAACTAGCAACTATCATGATAAGCAATATACCCACGGGGAAGGCTGCAATGATGGTTACGCCTTGAAGACTATACAGAGAGTTTTGCGCAAAGAGAAGACCTACTGGAAGGAAGATTAAGAGAAGAGCCCAGAAACCTCTAATCTTACGAGCAGGTTCTTCTTCTGCTGATATTTTTTTATAGCTATATGAAGATGCTACATAAGTAATGCCATCAAGCGTTGTGCTATAGAAAGCTATCATAGTAATAACAAGCAACATCAATGCTACGGAAGGAAGAGGCAGCGTATTAAAAATCATCAAGATTGCATCATACATCTCACCACCTTTACCAATAAAGCCCGTTACGTCAAGCCCATGTTTCATTTGCTGAGCAAGTCCATAGTTACCAAGAATAATAAACGACATGTAGGTTCCAGCAAGTCCCCATCCGAATGAACCGAAAACAGTGTTTCGAATGGTACGTCCCTTTGAAATCAATGCAATGAAGAAAGGAGTTGCCACACACCAAACAAGCCAATAAGCCCAATAGTAAACAGTCCAGTTCTGAGCAAAACCATTTTCTCGAAGAGGATCCATATAGGTAGACAGACCTATAAAGTTTTGAGCTAAGTTTCCGATAGACTGAAAACCTGTCTCTATGATAAAACGAGTTTCACCTCCCAATATAAAGAAATAGAAAAGAATGCCGAAAAAGAGGTAAGAACAGATTCCAGCAAGTCTACTAATTCCTCTCACACCATATAAAACTGTAATGGTGTAGATAGCGCAAATGAGTAAAAGTACACAAATCGTAATGGCAGTATTAACTTCAAAGCCAAATACCACGCCCATAGCTTTAGTTAAAAGAGGTGTAGCTAATGAAAAGGTCGTGGCTGTTGCACATACTACGGCAAAGATCGCAATAACATCAATCACCTTACCCCAAAATCCATCAACTTTATCACCCAATAGAGGACGGCAAGCTTCAGAAAAACGTTGACGTTCACGTCTACGAACGTGCATCATAAAACCGAAACATACAGCAAGTATAACATAGAAGCCCCAAGCTAATGGCCCCCAATGGAACAAAGTGTATGTTGGAGCCCACATTGTCATAGAGCCCATTTCTTTCAAATGTGGTTCTGCACCATACAGCGCCCATTCAATCAAAGAGTAGAACATTATATCGGCAGCCATAGTAGAGGTAAAAATCATTGTACCCCACTTGAAATTACTATATGCAGGTTTGTCTACATTACCCAACTTTATGCTTCCATACTTGGAATTCATAGCAACATAAAGCGCACAAATAACACTTCCTATGGCAAGTACCGGATAGTAAATTCCAATAGTATCACCAAAAAATCCACGCATTGTGTCAACAACCGATTTTGATTCCTCAGGTACAATCATAAATACTGCCATCAATGCTATCACAATAGCAAAGGGAATCAACATCGTAGTCCAATCTTTTTTTCTCTTTTGTATTTCCATTTATTTTCTGATTTTCTTTAAATTCTTAATTGCTCTTTCGTAACGGTCTCGTCCGTATGTTCCAAAATCATCGCCCTTAGCCTCTTTTATGACAGTCCATTGAGCCCAAAGGTAATCCCATAGAATCATATAGCAGAGAATCTTTTGAAAAACATTTACGGGTATATTTCCATTAAAATACTTATCCAGTATATAGTCTTGATTTTCCTTTGTGAAGTCGGCTTCAATAAATAGGGCTGCAAAATCAGCCATAGGGTCGTTCATACCTGAATATTCCCAATCTATGAGGTAGATGGTTCCATCCGTTGCCTTGATGAAATTCTCATATAGGGCATCATTATGACAAGGACACAATTCAACGCCCAGCTCATTCAGATAACCTTCGAGAGCCATTACTTGTGGACGGACATCTTCCCAACCATCATACATTTTAGCATCAGCCTTCTGTATTAACTGATCATATTTTTCAATCTCTTGAAAAATGTTGAACTCATTTTTCAAGCGTATGTGAGAACCATGAATAGTCTGATAGATTTTAGCTATCTTTTTCATGTTGTCATGACGTTGGATAGTTGCTGCATTAAGTGTCTCAGCATTTTCCACGAAGTCAGCCAATTTAATACCTGTCTTTGCATTGAAGTAACGAATCTCCGGATTCACCCCCATCTTACATGCCTCGATAGCATTGAACTCCTCATTCGTACGTTCTACCATACCCTCCGATCCGTTTCCCGGCACACGAAGCACATAGCTCTTGTCTTCAAAATTCACACGAAAGTTCTTATTGCTCATTCCGCCTATCTGGATGATTTCAGCCGTACTAACATCTTTGTCAGGGAAGATATTGTGCAAGTGCATTATCAGGTTGTCATGGTCAAACGGATTCTCCCGTCTGCGAAGACGTGGATAGATGACATTATGTAGTTTCTTAAAGTCTTCCTCGCAATCCACATCACCCCAAATCAAGTTTTTAAGCACAAGGACAGGACGGTCGAGCGGTTCGGTCACGTCCATCAGCAGATACTCATAGTTGAGGTATGGATTACTGGCATGTTCCCATGCGTTCACCAGCATTTCAAATGTGTCTAACGTGATACGGCTTACACCTATCATCTCGCCCTCAAAATGACAAACACGATGGCGGTCTTTGGTGATTTTTGTAACAAAGCCATTCTTTGTTTCCATAAAGCATTCATCGCCAGAACCGCTTTCTTCAGTCATAGAAAGGCAATTGCCCTCTGTACGTGCAGCCAATTGTTCAATAAGCCGGCGCTCATAGAACGTATCGCTTTCTATGAGCAGGAAATCTTCTTTAACGTAGTCCTTAGCTAAAGCCAAAGACCCCATTGAAGCCGTAAACTCATAGTCTTTGTTCACTATTAGCGTTACATCATCTGCTTCATATTTTCTGAACATTTCTGCCTTGTATCCTACAACAATAAGGATATTACTAAAATGCAAATCACGTAATATTCCTATGGTACGGTCTAAAAGACAAAGATCAGGAGCAAATGCTTTGAGAGGATAAGGTATCTCAGACTCTTTCTCTCGTCGTGCTGCAAGAATTATAGCTGTCTTCATATCTTTTCTATCCTTATTTCGGTCTTGTCATTATACTCATAAGTGGTGTCACCAACCTTAAACTGAAAATGCAGGTAATCTCCAACATGCTTTATGTTCTTAAAGCCATATACATCCGACTCTTGGAGGTTAAGAGTTCTGCATATTGACTTTACAACAATCGAACGAGTATCCGCTATATAGCTATCGTCAAACAAGCGCAACTCGTCAAGGCTGTCAAATTCTTGGATTTCACCTTCTTTATAGCGGTTGATTTTCATCTTGGGCAGTTGGTCGATATAACGGATATACAAATCCTCCCAATATCCCTTTCTGGTTGTATCGTTCTTATACTCCCCAGTCATAATATTTCTGAAAGCCTCAGAAAACTCACGATTGAAAAACACATGTCCTACCATATACCATGCATCACGTCCGCCAACCCTTACATCCGTGATATAATCATCGGCATCGGTCGTAAGGCAATACTCATCTGTCTCTCCCTCAGCATAAAGGGCAGAATAATAGCTGTCGTCCGAATCATTCATGAATACATTTTCAGGGAAATAATTATCCGAACTGCAAACAAAAGTATTGTCCAACTTGTCTATCACACGAATCAGCGAAGAGGTATTATTGTAACGTGCATAATCTTCATTTAGCACAATTTCTACGCCATACTTGTCGCAGAGATAGGTAAACATTTCTGCCTTATAGCCTACAACTAAAGTAATATCAGCAATGCCAGCTTCTTTCAACTGACGTATCTGGCGTTCTATTAAGACCTCGCCTTTCACTTCAACTAATCCCTTGGGACGTTCGGCAGATAGTGGCACAAATCTCGAAGACGTGCCTGCTGCCATAATAATGGCATTTCGTTTATTCATTATCTTAGAATGCAAAATTTGCTATGAAGTTAACATATGATTTATCGAATGACGGATTATAGATGTATTCTGCACTCAAAGGTAGAGTCCAACCATTCTTAAACTGCACATTGTAGGTATATTTCAAATCAAGGTTGCATACAGCAAACTTCTTCTGATAGTTTGTATAGCATGACTTGTTTGGTGTCATACCTACGGCTAAAGAAAGACGATTATTGTCAAGGAAATCGTAATAAGTACCTACTTCCATATATGTAGAATAAGCCTGCTTCTTGTTTTCTGAATCATCGTCATACGCATCATCATCACCAGCAAAGAAGTTGCTGACAGTAATCCAAAGTGGAACTTTTTCCGGAGCATACGTTATGCATGCCTCCAACCAATGACCGTTATGTTTACCGCCAACATATTCATCATCCTTACCATTAACAGTAGGATAATAATAATCGCTTAATCCTAATGTCAAACCCTTCCATGTATAACTTACTCCTAAGTCCACTTCGGCATACTTACCATTAACTGCATATCCACCCATAGCATATGCATAAAGTCCTTTCCATTGATAGTTTATACCTGGAAACACAACTGGCGACGACTCATCTGCCATCATTTCCATGCCTCGCCACATATATTTGGTCTGGAGGTCAAGACCAAGATGGAAATTTGACGATTTGAGTTTTGCACCCCAATTGTTCGTTAATGTTACTTGTCCTTCGTTCAACATGCTTTTTTCATTGTTGTCGGAGCTTAATGTACTCGCTTGCATTATAGAACAAGTATTTAAGAAAACTAAGATTATAACTTTAATTTTGTTCATAATTCATTAATTTGTCCTGATATTATATTTTTGCATTTACACCTAGAATCGCTTTTTGCAAATCGCTATCTGTCAATAATACGCCATTTGGCAATTGCTTGCGCCTTCTCATTGCAACTAATAAATCCATTTTACCGATCAATGAAAACAACACATTAATAAAGATTTTCACATACGAGAAAACGGTTGTCTTAACAAACCAAAAGAAAGACTTACGATACTCTTTGTAATGAGTTGCTACCTTTATAATTGTTTTCTGAGTCAAATAATATTTTTTAAAAGTAGGAACTCCAAATTCACGGTAGAACAACAAGGGTTGTGGTAAAGCATAAAAGTTACTCTTACCAGAAGTTCGTATCCAAAGTTCAAAGTCCTCTGCCCGCAAAGCCCAATTAGCATAAGGATTTTCTCTGAACCATTCTGTTCTTCCAAATACAGTGGGATGAATAAAGGAATTTACGCGTCCCTCATTAAGACTTGAACCAATTATATTATTATTGTTGTCAATTGTCATTATTGAAGAACCACAAACATCAACTTCTGCATGTTCTTCCATAAACTTCACTTGCTCTTCTATGCGATTTATGCACATGATATCATCTGCATCCATACGTGCATAATACTTCGTCTCACACATTTCTACAGATTGGTTAAGACGAGCTATTAGTCCTCTATTCTGTCCATCGTCTATTATTTTAATTCGAGAATCACCATTTGCAATTTCCTTTGCAATAACCGTAGAATTATCCGTGCTGCCATCACACATCAATAACAATTTCCAATTCTGGTAAGTTTGGTTAATGCAGGATTGTATTGCATCCCTTATATATTTATCTGCGTTATATATAGGAATAGCGATTGTAACCAATGGTCTTGTTATACTCATAACCTTGAATCTATTGAATATCTATTTGTTCTTTATAACCAACTATATTCAGAAATCTTTTGATTCTTATTTCTGGAGAGAAGTTTCTTCTTGTTGTTTTTAATATTTCCTTCCATTCATATATTAAATCTGGATTTTCCAAAACCTCCTTCATTGCATTATAGATAGAATCTTCATCCATTCCAAATATTCTTCCACAACCAGCTTCTGAAATAATCTCTTGCCCTCCACTGCAATTTGTTGTCAATACGGGTATTCCTTGTATGATTGCCTCTGTGCATGAAGTTGAATAGCCCTCGATTGTAGAAGAGCAAATATATACGCCGGCTTTCGAAACGTATGCATGTGGATTACTTTGCTGGCCAAGAAATGTAACATAATCTGTAATCTGTAGTTCTTCAGCATACCTTTTCAGATTGTTTAGTATAGGACCATCGCCCACCAACCATAATGAAAATTTATAGCCTTCAGTTTTTAATCGTTGTACACACTTTAATAAAGTATCATATCCCTTTTCGGGACTCATACGAGCAACAGAAATAAATTTTACATCATTTAATCTTGGGATTTCTACAGTTTGTTGACCTTGCAGTCTAATAGATTCATCATCAATAGGGTTATAATTGTAATCCACATCAACATCGGGCAACTCTTTCTTTAGCCTTTGTGCATTGCACTGAGATACACAAACCACTTTTCCTATTTTTTTATAGTAATCCTTATACACAAGACCTTCATCATAGCAATGCATCCACGCAATAGAATTATGATTATCATTTACACCTTCGGCAACAATACGAATAGAAGGTCCATATTGGAAAGCAATGTTCACATCATACTTGTCTCCTACAATATACTTATATAATAACGATGATGGTATTTTTGAAACTATACTAGCAAATCCTCTAAAGTAAAAACCAAACACTGTTTTCACCGCAACACGTTTGTCTATGTATTTATAGCACTCTTTGTCTGCTCTAAACAAAGGAATAAGTGTTAATTCTATATCCTTATAGCCAGCCAATCTATTTGCGATGGCAATAGCCGACCTGCAGACTCCATCTTGCAACTGCAGGTGATTAAATATTAAACATATTTTCATACTAAAAACTTTCTGTAGAATCAGGCTCTATGCCCAAGATTTCATTCGACTTAACCTTATCAAAATCATAGAGATACTCAGGCAACATATCTTCTATTGTTTTTATATCATTTGTCAACTCTGGAAATTTCTTCCATAATTGTGTATTGCCCACAGAACGCTTTGGATTAAAACCTGTAAATGGCTTAGTATGTTCTTTTTCATTCAGCCCGACCATGTCAACTATCTTCTTCTTGTACTCATCATATTTGTATATCATATCCTCAAACTGGAGTTTTATTACTCTTGTTGAATCGTATGTTTCTTTCTTTGCACATTCTCTTGCAAATCTATACCATTTGCAGAATAATACAGGATCGTCAACGGGAGCAACATGATCTTCCTTCCATATCATTTTGCAAGAAACATAGAGGTCACGCGGATCTCTATCTACAATGAATAGATAGATTGGGTCAGAAAAATACCTCATACATCTTGCAACATTTGAAGAAGGCAATATCTGATCGACCATAAGATATGGCTGATTATCTGGATTTGCTAACGACAATAGCTTATGTATATATTCTTGTGTATGCTGTAGAAATTCTTTTCCATCTAAAATGGTTCCATATTGTACTTCCTTGGATAATGGCTCAAATATTTTTAAAGGTAGTTTCGCATATAGTTTTGTCAGCAAAGAGTATAGATAATATACATTAACACCTCTATCATACATATCGTAAAACCAAAATCCTTTGTATGTAAACGTCGTCAGTTTATCAATATAAGCCTTTGTCAATTTCCAATATTGATTTTGGAAAAAAGGCTCATATCTATGGCAGAAAGCACGTCCTGCATTGAACTTCATCAATTTCTTAAATCGTTTCAATGCATGACCCGAATTATGTCTATTAGGATTATCTATTAAATGATATTCAAGATCAGAGATACCATCTATATCATGTATAAACCTAAACTCATAATTCGTAAGCGATTTTACGCCCTCGTATTCTGATATCAAATCGGTCACAGCACTCGAACCGCAACCATAATAACTAGCACATGTTATAACTTTCATCATAATAATTATTAATATAGATATTACTATAAAATTGAAACGTCATATACACACTTACTTTTTAGTATAAATACGTTTCCTCATAAATATTAACACCAAAATCAAGGCATAGTCTAAACTCAAAAATAAGATAGCAAACGGACCTCTACACAATGATATCAACTGTGAATAAACACAAAATGACAACACAAGAAATAATGGCGATTTCTGTATGCAAAATGTACCATATTCTAAATAATGTATAAACCAGCCAAATATAAAAAAGATAATAATCACACCTAACATACCGAACGCAATATAAACATCAGCTACAGCAGATGATCCTAACCCCCAGCCCCATGTAGGAATTTTTCCTCCAAAAAACATCGTAGTAATAATGTCTTCTGATGTAGGAATATCCGGCATTATTCTATTTAAACCAGGTATCAAAATATTAAATCTTGGAAAGAAAGATGATCCATAATTATAATCTTGCATTGATGGGACATTACCTAATGCTACATGAACTGTATTAACGCTGCCTGCAAGCTCCGATGTTAGTGGTGATATTGATTTCATATCTAAAAGCATTTTCATAGCAGCATTAATATCCCTATCTACCATACTTCTCACTAATCCTATCATAGTTATTGAAAAGGCACCCGCTATTGCTATTATTGCTATTTTTTTATAATTCACACGATTGTCTGTTATATATATATAAGCCACTAACAACATCAAACAGACTTTGATTGCACCTCCTCTATTAGCAGAAGCGAAATAGATAAACAGAAATAAGAAAATCAAAACCAGAGACATTCTGTATTTCTTTATGCTAATGCTGTTTGGTTTTGAATTACTCCTTATGTCATAGGCATTTGCTACGATTATAGCTAACAGAACAGCTTGCATAATTATCAAAATTGCAGTGTCTGTATTTTCGTCTTTAGAAAAATTGCCAATACCATATTGTAAAACATGGAGAAACATCAAAAAAAATCCGCCAAAAACCAGTACCTTAGTATCTTTAAAAACGTATTTTTGGGTATTATTTCTTTTATATTTCGACGAATACCTATAATAGCCACAAAGAAAAGAACTTAAAGCTATTAAAGACAAAGCACATGCTTTACTAACAACATGAGGAGCATTGCCAAAAAACAGATCAACACCAATTGAATCATTTGTCAAGAGTCCTAATGAGTAGTCTAAATCACGTTGAAAGAATACGATAAAAAAGATAAGTAAAAAAACTACCGAATGGCGTAAGTATACTTTTCTAAGTTCTCTTTCCACATATATTCCTTTTATGTGTATATACATAAGTATTGAAGCCATAAGTATACAATATCCAAGAAACAATCTATCTGGATTTGTAGGAGCATAAAAAAACATCAATACAGAAATAACCAAAACAAGATATGATAAAATTTTTCCTAACATAATTTTTTTGCTACTTTTTGCTACATTCTAATATTTCAATCCACTTATCAATTATTACATTGGGCACAAACCCAGAAGCTTTAATAAAAGCAGAACGAGCCATTCTGTCTAATTCTTTAGAATTAGAAGCCAAATGATATACTTTATCAGCCATCTTTCTGCAATCAACCCCAGATATTATATATCCATTTTTATCATTATCAATAATATCGTATACGCTGGCATATGTATTCAGTGCAATTGGCACACACTTATACTGCATTGCTTCAGTTAAAGTTAACCCCCATCCCTCATAGTCAGAAGTCATCAGAAAGATTTTAGATTTCATGTAAAAATATTTCGGCTTTTTGAATCCATGAAACACTACTCTTTCTAATTTGAGCCTGTTAGCTAACTGTTTAAGCTTCTCTAATTGAGTTCCATCTCCAATAATGTCAAGTTTCCAATTTGGCAACTTCTTATAAATATGCTTCCACACATATAAAGCACGTTCCGGTCTTTTCTCTGACTCTATTCTAGAGCAAAACATTATTCTGTTTTCTTTTTCCAACTCTACATCTTCATATTTGAATGAAAGAACATTATTGATTGCACATAACTTGTTATGCTCGCGCAGACCTGCAATCTTGCAATATTCTTGTATGAATTTATCACTCAATAATATAACCTTTTCACTCTCATTATACATTTTGCGATAATGATATCGCTGATTCCTCAGAAAATACTGTCTAAACGGCCATTTATATGCAATACATTTTAAAGTCCTTAATACATTCTCTTTAAAAGTAAACATATTCCTATCTATAGGATACTTGTAAAGCAACAATCTTGTAGAAGGACCAAAGTGCAATGCACTAAATAATTTAACATTAGTATTTAGTGAAGCAAGATGGAGCAAATTGTGTGAATCGAGAGAGTGAGAATTTTGATTAAGTAAAATATCAACTTTCTGATCCAAAAGAATTTCCCTTAACTTCTCTACATTTTTTTTAGAACAAGTGTCTGTATCAGGTAGAAAAAACTGAGGTGCAGGGAGGGCATAATCTATTTTATATTGGGATTTAAATGCTGCGACGAATATCACATCATAACCCTTATCTATTAAACTTTTGGCTAAAGAAACCGAAACTCTCTCTATACCACCGATATTAAAATTGAACTCGCGATAATTATATATTGCTATTTTCATTTTATTTCTTATATAATTTACTTACTACACTTCTGATAGGCAAAACAACATCAAGCATGTCTAAATTTTGCCGATTTAAAAAGGGAAGAGATATGATTGTTCCCAATACTACCAATATTGTTATTTCGACAATAAGTAAAGGCAAGCTTTTTGCATCTATCATATAGTTAACGAATAATGATAACATACATACTAGGATGAAATATACACAACATTTTATCATCTGGACATATACAGTTTTGATTGATTTAGGATATGCCTTTTTATAAATAGATATATGAAGAATCGCTCCTTGTAATAAGGCTGCTAAAGCACCTACAGTCAAAAATGCTATCATCCCCAAGCCTAAATTTAACACAATCAAGCTTACCAACACGTAAGCCAAAGCAATGACAATGCTCCAAACTGCAAACGATTTTACATTATTCCATAAATTATTTACAATGCCAATAGTAGAACCATAAGTTGTAATAGGTATTATCATCATCTTTATAATCATCCAAATAGAGTATTGGGATATTTCATCATTCAACCATACGCGCAAAATTGAAGACGAAAGTCCCATCACTACGCCGCATAATAAACTAGAAATAATTCCTACTATATATGCACCATTTATAGTAATTCGAACGAGTTCATCGTGACGTTTTTCAGAGTATGCTATAAGCATTAATGGGCGATACAGTAATCCTATCACACCTGTAATACTGATACAGTATGAACCAAATTCTGATATACTGCCCAATACTCCTGTATAGTATAATCCAAAAAAATTATTAATAAACAATGCATCAATCTTATATATAAAAACGCTCGAAAAACTAGCAACAGAAATCCATGATAACATTTTAAACACAGGTTTCATTGCACTAATATTGATATACTTCATTTCAAAAAGGACTTCCTTATGCCTAGTACTATAGTACATTGCAAAACTTGCTATAAGGATTCCTATTTCTGTCAATAATGAAGCCAGACCTACATTAGAAACGTCTATTACAAAGAATGTAAAAAGAAATACATTTAACAATAACTTTGATAAGTTACGAAATATCTTAAGATAATTTATAAGGTCAAGTCTATTGTCTGAATATATTGTTACATTTACACAATTACTACATACTGCAACAAATAAACTTGCCACCGTGTATGTAATAAGTAATCCAACGGAATTGGCAAGATCTTTAGGTATATTAAGCCATTGTAACAACATTGGTATAGATATTTCTAAAACAGGCATAAATATTAATGCCAATATAGCTGATACAGCTATAGCCGATGTAAAATATACAGATGCTTGCTTATAATTCTTTTGCCTATACTCTATTGAATAAAAACGCGTAACAGATCCTTGTAAGGCATCTGTAATGATAAGTATATATTGATTGAGGACAAGTGCTATAGGAAGTACTCCATAAGTTGCAACTCCCAGTTTGTTTACAAGAAACGGGGTATACATCAAACCCACAATCACGTTTGCAGCAAGGCAAAAGATATTCGTAAGAAAGTTTTTTCTTATTTGAGTCATACTATTATTTTACTAAAAAATACATATACTTTACAAATTTCGTACAAATTGAATTGTAAGCATCCAACCCCTATGGCAATATAGCTCTGCCCCAGTGTTTACTGGGGGTAAAGCATATTTCCAAGAATTGAACTTTTTCGATTTTTATCTATGTTTAACATAAGAGAGCCTTCGTCATGTCAGGATAATCTCACTTATCTGGCTAACCGACAAAATAGGGGTTGGATGCATACTTTATGTTTTATAAAAATAAGGTAGGCTCCACACCAACAGCGAAAAGTAGCTCATAAAAATGCTTATGATGCTTCGCCTACCTTTGGAATATTTAATATCTAACTAATCACTAATTTGGTATACATCCTCCTTATATGATTAGAATCTTATTTATTTATATAAATCTACATTGATATCGAATGGACTATCAAAGTCTTTCAACATCACAACACAGCGCACCAACTTGCTCTGTGTATAAGGTGGGCGCAGGAAATTTATAATTATTTCTTTCGATTTTTCTTTGCGTCTTTTAAGGTAATGATTCTACCTGGATGTTCGGAATCCCAGACCGCTACGCCTCCATGCTTGAAATAATCCCAGAGGATGATGAGGAGGGCGATGACGGACAGAACACCAAAAAGTATTAATAAAAGTAATAACATTTTATCTATTGATTATTTATTATTGATTAATGATTGTTTGTTACTTGGCATCAAGCTCGCTGTACTTTGAGTGCTGGCTCTTGTACTCTGGTACGATCTCCTTCATCTTCTTCACGATTGCCATATCATCATAGGTGAAGGAGAGCTGATAGAGGTCTTCCTCGTTCTTGCGAGCCAACTCGTATGGATACTCACGAACCTTGGCTACCATGATCTTTGGATGATGGGTTGGAATCGTAGCTTCCTTATCGTTCAGAACTTCCTCGAAGAGTTTCTCTCCATCACGGAGTCCAACGTACTTGATGTCGATGCCATCAATTCCCGAAAGGGCTATCATACGCTTTGCCAAATCGGCGATGCGGACTGGCTTGCCCATATCAAAGACGAAGATCTCGCCTCCCTTACCCATGGTTCCAGCCTCCAATACCAACTTGCAGGCTTCTGGAATGAGCATGAAGAAACGGATGATGTCAGGATGGGTAACGGTGATAGGACCGCCCATCGCTATCTGCTTCTTGAAGATTGGAATAACGGAACCGTTACTTCCCAAGACATTACCGAATCTTGTGGTAACAAACTGGGTGACGCCCTTTACCTCGCCATCCACAATCGCCTTGTTCAAAGCCTGGCAGTAGATCTCGCAGATTCGCTTGCTGCAGCCCATCACGTTGGTTGGATTCACAGCCTTATCGGTAGAAATCATCACAAACTTCTTAGTACCATACTTCACTGCCATATCGGCTATCACGCGCGTACCATATATATTATTTTGCACTGCCTCTGATGGATTGTCCTCCATCATCGGTACATGCTTATAGGCTGCGGCATGGAATACATAGTCAGGATGATACTCAGAGAAGATGCGCTCCATACGGGTGGCATTGGTAATGCTGGTTACGATGGTTTCGCAAGGGATATCGGCATAGTTCTTGTTCATGAAAAGACGGACATCGTGCATTGGGGTCTCAGCCTCATCTACGAGAATCAGGCGTTGTGGCTTATAGATGGCAATCTGCTTCACCATCTCGGAACCGATACTTCCGGCTGCTCCCGTAATCAGAATGGTGCGACCGCTGAGGAGCTTTCCTATCGCATTCATATCCACTTCGATTTTGTCTCGTGGAAGAAGATCTTCGATATCTACCTCGCGCATCATCTGATGACGGAGGTTTGACTTGCCGTCCCAGCTCTGTGCCTTCGGCATCATCATAATCTTGATACCTTTTGCAGTAAGCTTGTCGATCATATCCTGCTTCTCCAGGAACTTCTCTGTGACCAGAGGGCTTACGAAGAGGGTCTTGACATTCATCTTGTGCATGACGCCTATCAAAGTCTTATCATAGGAATAGACTTCGCAACCCAGCAGGAATCTGCCTACCATTGCGGTTTCTTCGGTAGAGAATCCTTTGACGACATACTGTGAAGGATGGTCGTTGCGCATGGACTTTGCCAGGGAGATACCGCCTTCCCGTACACCGAGGATGAAGACCGGCGTCTTGCTTTCGGCAGAGAAACTGGAATCGTACATATACTTCACGAGGATTCGCATTGTCCACATCTCTATCATGGATATGAAGAGCATAACGACAATGGATTCTGTGGTAATCTCGCAAAGGATATTTTCTGGAATCACCTGGAGAAGTACGCAATTCAAGATGAAACCGACAACGAGGGCACCGGATATGCGGAGCAGGTCAACGAATGACGAGTAGCGCATGATGCCGGAATAGGTATGGAACATACGCATACCTACCACGAAGAGTGGCAGGGAGCAGACGAACATGAGGAGGTAGTTCCAAAAATGGGAAGCTATCACCTCGCCTCCTTCTGCGATATAGGTTGCTATCATACCCGCTATGACGATAGCAATGCTATCGAGTGCCAGGATGCACCAATATGGCAGGGTTGCCTTTGAAAAATACCAATTCGTCAATTTATTAGCAAAGAGGGATACTTTGAGTTTATATAGTATCCCAGAGTATGGCGTCAGAGAAGAGCTATTCTGATTGTTTCTATCTCTCATAAATCTATTAAATATTAATCTCTACTGAAAATGTCACGTATAAATGGCTTCTCTGCCAAATACTTTCCAATGTAATCACTCTGAATTGGAGAAATATTATTGTTGATTTTCTCCACCTTCTCTGGGATTACATCTACTGCTTACATGATGGTGCTGAGACAACAGGGTTGCTATGCTCAGACCTACGTAGCCGGTACCGGCTACTGCTACTTTTATATTCTTAAAATCATTCATAATGAAATTATTTTTTTCTTAGTTATAATATTCCGAAGTCTTCCACTCCCAATGCATTCAGTATGACTCGGCTCGTGTACAGCGACACCACCATCATAAAGAGCATTCAGAAGTAAAGCTACAGCGTATTCTTCGCTATTCGCTTGTAGTTATCGGATGTTTGAATAGGCATATTTATTTTCGTCTTCTATAGGATGTTTTATTCTTCAGTCCCAAATAGTATTTATACAATAAAGCAAAATGAAAATTGCGATATACATTATTGCCTATTCTTACAAATACTTCATGAATAATTCCATTAACAACCAATAAAGAAATGATACTGTCACGGTCTTTGTTCTCTTTCAACTTTCCTTCTTTTAGAATTAAATCCAAGAGAGTAAACATATCCTTTTGGCTCAATTGTTCCCTTTTAAGATAAGATGGTGCTTTCTCTCGTATATAGTCAAATATAGGAACCAAATCCTCATTGCCTTTTTCGCTTGACAAATCGCGGAAATGATGCTCCACTGCATTTGCTCTTGTTTTACCAAATGTATAATAATACTGGGGTAAGATAGGACAATCTGTATTATCTTCCTTCAAAGCATGCTCCAATGCTTCAGATATTAAGTCGATAAATGGTCGCAAACTAATTGTTTCGTTTGCATTTTTGAGATTCTTGAAAAACCAATCATAACTTTCCCCAAAACGAGGAGAATTATTCGTATCTGCATATCTTCCAAAGAATGTTGCGCACAAATGACGTAAGACGTAATCATCCAATGGTGGTTGACGATTCAAATCATTGATTGTCTTAACAACTTTATTGATATAAAAGTTAGGATAGAATTGATAAAGTTTCATTATCTCAAAGAATTCATCCCATGAATTTGACAGAATCAACTTGAAAAAATATGCAAACAATTCTTCGCGAGTCCACTCGATAGAAATTGTTCTATTTGAAAGTTCATTTTTATTATTCAAGTTGGATATTTTTTCATACAAATCACTACGTAAGAACAACTTTGGTGATATTGAATCATACTTCATACGTCTGCATAGGTTAATCAATGGAGAGATTCTCTCGGACCACATATGTGGCTTGACTATGCCATCTAATTCGTCAAAGATAATAATTATCTTACTATTTTTATCTCGCAGATAAGTATTCAGTTGCTGCATATCAGATTCAATTGCAATCATCTTTTCATCTGAAGCAATAGTCTCTTTGAAACGTGAAGCGGTTGCTATATCATCAAATATAGGAAGTACTTTTAATGAAGACTTATACCCATAAGGAGAGTCTAACATGATAGCGTTCCATATATAAGCTGTCCAAAATCTTTCAAAAAAATAGTCATTCGTACCTTCAATATTATCAAACTTAACAGTGTCTATACGTCTGTTATTATCCCCTATTATGTGGATAAATTTGCAGTTTAGAGATGTTTTATTGGCTCTCTGCTGTAAAGAATTGACGATTTTCTCCTCTCGAAGTGAACGATAAATATAACTTTTGCCAGTTCCTTTGTTTCCCAAAACCAATATCTTGTCTGGATTAAACAAATCTTCCATACAACTTCTGAAGAAGTACCTTCCCAACTCTAATTCTCGATTATAATCTGTGATGTCTTCAGCATAGAGAAGTGGCATTCTTTCCTGTAAATTAGAAAGGATTATTTTCTTAAGTTTTCCTTTTTCAGTATCAGGTATTTTAGAATTTACATTTTCTTCTACTACAGTAACTTTTCCATGTGATACAACTTCAGGTATTACATCATTCCGAGTTTGCAACGTAACGTGTTTAGAATCTTCCAAGGCATTATTAATCGCTTCAAACAAAGTATTGTATTCTGAAAAATTTCTTTCGGTCATCATATCAACGAAGTCACGAAAATCCTCATCCGGAGTTCCCAATGCTGCTAATACTTCATTATATGTGATACAATATCTATCTAAAGTTAACTCTTTGGAATCAGACTCATTATCATATTCTGCAGACAAATGATTAAGGTAGAAATCTATGTTTTTGTTGAAAGATTCAAACTTGCCTCTTTTTCCTTGAGCTGGAACAATAGAGTTTACAACCATTATTCTTGGTGAATTTTCATTTTTCAAAGAATCTAAGAAGAAATGAAGACCAGGAATTGTCTGGGTAGAATTTCCAAAGAAACCTACAACCAAATCAGACAATCGGAAAGCCGAAATGCCAAATACATCATTAAAGCCAGTTCTTGAATCAATAAAAATTGCATCTGGACCTAATTGGTCATTTATTCGCTTTATTAATATCTCAAACTGATTAACCAATGTATCAGGGCTGAAGAAATCCAATCTTGTCAATCCATTCAAATAGTGTTCCAGATTGGTATGAAAAAGATTTCCTATACTTTCTTCATCTTCAAGATTACCAGCTGGAAAAACATAGATTTCCCCTTCTCCAGAATACTGCTTTGAAACCTCCCAACAATAATTGGTTACCGATTTATCTTCTTCATTATCATCCATAAAATACTCTATAAGTCCATTAGAATAGATTGGAGAACATGGATCTTTGAGAAAAAAGTTTGTAAAACCTGGAGCTTCAAAATCACAATCAAGAATAACTATTTTCTTCTTATGATTTATTGCTAAAAATGATGCACAAGAAGCCAACGTTGTAGAACGTCCAACACCTCCTTTATAACTATAAAAAGTCATAACAGGAATGTCATTGTTCTTTTTCTTGACTGGATTCAGCAAGTTCGACAGATGCCTTCTTGTTGAATCTATGTTTACCTTTTCTTTAGATTCAAATATAAATGACTCCAAGAAGTCATCTGAATTTGCTTCATCTGCGGTAAAACAACTCAAGTTTACGTCATTGTAAGACGAAAAAACATCAATAATTTTATCTTGGGATACACTTCCCAAGATAATATAAACATCAACCAGATTATTATAGTTCAATATTATTCGATAATCTGAGATTTTGTCCTGTTTAAGCAAAGAAGCACATTTAGTATATACTTCTTCTACTACATTGAATATATTAATCATGAATAATATTTTATCTTTAATTGATTAAACATTGATTCTATATCAAAAAGATAATTTTTTAAGTCTTCTTCTGAAAAATCTAAATCAATACATGTCTTTGGATTTTGGTATCTTATGACTTCACTCCACCCACAAAACATTTTTCTTTCTTTCGAATCACTTATTTTATTACCTAATAGAGCTACACCAGAATAGTCACAATGTGCATTCGATGTAGCAAAAGACAATTTCCTGGACAAATTATGTGTTTTGAAACCTTTTTCATAATATGGATAACTCTCTATATGTTTGTTCTTCTGCCAATTAAGATTGACAAAAAACGTATAGCTTATCATTGTTTCAATCACATAGCCACTTAGATAATATATGTCCAACTTTAATCGTTCTCTTTTTGCTGTTAGATGCCCTTTGCTATTCATTGAATCCAAAGATTCCATCAAAGTTTTACAGACATCCAAATGGCGTAAAGCTGATTGATAATACTCTTTATATTGCATAAACACAAATTTTTCTACATTGAAATACTCTTATCAAACTTATGACGAAGGTAACGATGGAGGTAAGCGGTCACTTTAGGTACGTTAAGCCCTAAGATGAATACTTTTTTATTATCTTTTTTAGAAAAAATCATTTGAAATTACGCCCAAGCAGTAACAGTAGCCAGTTGCCATCTATGAGCTAGTAAGTCTATCAATTTGTTCTTTGCTGAACCCATGAAGATTCTTGCTCTTGTACTCGGTTCGAAACTTACGAACCATTGAGGCATAGTACTTGCCTTCTTCGTTTATATTCATTTTGTCCCAAATTTAAAATTCGGAGCAAAGGTATATATTTTTATAGAGGTATGCAAGACATCCTAAAGTGACGGCTTACATAGTCCATTTTATTTCTCATCAAAGAGTTTGTCCAAGAAAATACTATTTCTTATCTTAGCTCTTTCCAACAAAGAAGAATACTTTAAAACTTCCACATACATAGTACCTTTAGGTCTATGCATTCCACCATTAACTTTTTGGTCTGGAATATAAACATAATCTAAATATGGAGACTGGATGAAATTAGGATTTCCATTTATCACAGCTTCAAAATCAAAGCTTTCCCCAATCAAATAAGCATAAAACTGATTTATTTCAAACTTTTCTTTTGAATACTGCCTTATCAATCCTGCATAGTCTACTACTTGATTTAAAAATTTTGTAACATCTGCCGTTGCACTTTTCAATTCCACAATAATACATTTATGCTCTTCTGGAAACAACAAAACATCGGTACGCTTACCCAACTGATCACGGTGATAAGCCTTCAACTTTTTCAATTCCTGCTCAGACAAATCCTCTTGCAAGAAAAGTTCACCATTAACTTTTATATCTTTTAAAGCGCATTCTGAAATACCATTGTAATGTATGAAATCCTCATTCAATATCCACAAATTCGACTCCAAGGTATTAGTAGTATGCTGTTTGAAAAGCAAATCGTGTATAACCTTTTCTCTATTATTCTGCTTTTTTATCCCATGAGTCATTTGAACCTCAAGCTGTTTTTTTAAGATAAATTCCAAAATAGACATTGCAGCCTTTCTTGCAACCAGATAATTTGTTACATCTGTCTTATTCTTTTGAGGAATCATCTTAGTTATATCACGAACTTTACGATTAAACTTTTCCTTAAATTTAGAATCAGAAGGATTAAGTTTAGACAAAGAATCAATTGCAGAACTTATGGAAGCATCCTTGGCTGCAGCAATCTCAGCATCATATTCCTTATATCTTTTCAAAAATGAGACTGTTGTTTCTCCATATTTATAGCCAATACGATTAACAGTATCTCTATCCAATCCGAACAACTCTATCAAATGCTCTATCTCATTCTCATATTCATCTTTTACTTTCTTAATTTGAGGATAATGAGAACCTATAGTTTGTATTACCTCATCTTGGATATCATCTATAAAAATCTGTGGTTGCAGAAGTTCAAACATGTCATTCTGTTTAAGGAACTCAGCTTCCGATTTAAGACGTAATTTCCCTCTCTCGTCGCTATCGTTTCGCGTAAAGAAATCACTTGATACCAGACAAAGCATATTTTTATCAGCTTCCATAACAGATGATTTGTCCAAAAAAGAAAAATCAAAATTAGCAGCATCAATTGTCTCATTCTTGCTTGTTAGCTTGATTTCATTTTTTTTCTGAACTTTATGCGCCAACAAATACGATTGAACCCTAAACGACTCTTTAGATGAAGTATCTACAAATTTTCTCAAACTCTTATCATACACTTTATAACTAAGAACAAAATCACGAGCGAAATCTATTGACGGAATTTCCGCACTTGATATTGTACGAACTTTAGAATCATCCAAGACACCATTTACATAAGGTTCGATTCGAAACTTTTGCAAATTTTCCTTATTCATGCAAAATCTACTGAGATAACGTATAAAAACCTTATCAAAAATAGAATCAGCAGTTAACTCGCCAAATTTATCTTTGTCGCCTTCATCTAAAGGATAAAAGAAAGAAACTGAAGTTCTAATAGGAGTATGTTCATCTACTTCTTCTACATCAGAACTCCAAATCACACTTTGATGCGCTTTATAAAAACCCTTGGACAAAACAACTCTACGAGCATACTTTTTTCCATTCTCCTCAAAGACACTATGAATATCTGTTTTATCGAAAAAATGCAAATATTGAATTCTGCCTGTTCCAAAGTTGTTGCACATCTTTGACTCATCATACAATCTTTCTAAGCGACTAAAATTTTCCGTATTGAACCCAATTCCGGTATCTTCTATTTCTATCGAGAGAAAAGAATACTTATCTGACACCAAAGTCTTTTGCAAATACAAGCGAATTGTTATGATATCACCAGAACCATTTGTCGCCTCCAGAGAATTACTAATGGCTTCAAAGATTGGCTGCATATAAGAAGAATGCTTCTTAATGTGTCGTTTCATCAAAGAAGGATAATCTATATACTGCTTAATAAAGCAGCCACCTTCTGGTTTCTTATATTCATTATACATAGTATATTATTTTTATGTTCAATGATTCGCAAACGCCTCTTGCTAAACAGCTCGCAAAGAAAAGCTGCATAGGGATATGTTTTCACTTAGTCCTGTTCTTAACGAAAAGAAAGCTTTTACTCGCTCCTCATTATTGCTGGTATTTCCATAAATGTAGACTTTTCCAATCCTTTTTTATCTTTCTTCATCAGACATTATCAGTTTTAGCAAAAGCTGACATAATCTTTGAAAGTTGCCCTGTAATTCTTTTCAAATCTGCCTCTTCAACAATAGAATAAAGCTTTGACAAGAGAGCTTCAAACTCAGGATACTTCACCATAAAACCTGGCGTATATTCATATTCTAATTTATCTGCCGAATATAGCTTGAAACCGATATTTGAACCAACAAAACCATTTCCTCCAGATATTTCTAGGCTGAGGGAGTCCTTGACATCAACACAACGATATGCATTGTTTCCTGATTTTTCCCATTTCATCTGATTTAATTCTGTCATCTTTATGATTTTTTCGATAAATGGTGCTATACTATCAATATACTTTTTCATGTTCTATCGCTTTTTAATATCTGATTTTTAATTTTGATATCTATATCTTTTAATGCATTATTGAATTGCATTATTGTTGACATCGTATAGTTTGAACTATACATAGTTTTTACATTGGTTGCCATATCATTAAGATGATCCATCTCTGATACCAATGACAACTGGTAAGCTTTGAGCTCCTTATGAGTATTTGCGATTTCTATTGCCATGTTATTGAGTTCAAACAACTTCATTGCTGCTAATTCATAATGTTCATTTCTTATATAGTCCAACACCATTTCTGTCAGTCGAAGAGCATCAGTAACCTTATACAGAGAAATACTATTTTTTATTTGCTTATTATTATCATTTACGGCTTCCCTCACCTGCTTACTAACACTCTTAACCTGATAGATTTGAAAACAAGTAATAACAAAACATATCAAAGTAGCAACAGAAGCTATAAGAGAGACCCAATCAAACCAATTAGACAATGCCTCGCCACTTTGTTGACAAACACAGGAAAGAGAATCTCTCAGCGAATTTGTATCTATAGACATCGTATGTACAATTATTTCAAAAGGGTATTCACACAATCTTACCAGATTGTTTCATAGCAATCTTAAACTTACGTGCTACATCATTGGCAAATAGTTCTACAGACTCCTTCGCTACCTCTTTCTCTCTTTCAGTAAGAGATGCGGCATCGACATTCTGTTTGGCACACTCCACCGCAGATTCCTTCGTTTCATCAAAAGTTGACTCACTAATAACATACGGAGGAGTAAACAATTCCTTCAAGAATTCAGCTATAGCCAAATTAGCACGTTGCTGTGCTATTTGCTGTTTTGTATTCATTTGTATAAATCTATGTTAATGACGAAAGGACTGTCGAAGTCCTTTAAAACATCATGTTTTGTATCTTTCTCCGAGAGGATGGCATGTTCGGTTGGTATCTTCCAATCAATACCGAGAGTGTCATCAAGGATGCTGATACCTCCATCAGCCTTTGGATGATAGAAGTTATCACACTTGTACTGGAAGATGCGATTTCTGAGAGAACTGCGAAACCATGAGCAAAGCCCTTTAGGATGAAGAACTGGACATGATTGTCTTCTGTCAGCTCTACAGCCACATGTTTGCCATAAGTAGGGGAGTCTTTACGAATATCTACTGCCACATCGAGCACTCTACCCTTTACACAGCGCACCAAGTTACTCTGAACATAAGGTAAACACAGAAAGCGAACTCCCTTATTTTTCTGGCGAAATGCCTCCTGTTTTATATACCATTCTGTTCGTTTTCCGATGTTTTAAAAAACGATTTGGTCTCTGCAAAGAATCCAACTTTATCGTATCTTTTCCCTGCGGGACATCAAGTCTTATATTGTCCCTCAAACTGTAATGAATGCGTGTGCCTTCTCTTTCTACAATAGGATGAACGGTTATTGCAGAAGAAGGTTTCATTTTTTTACCACGAATAATCATAATCTCATTTTTATTTACGTTTGTTTTATCATTAAGTAACACAACAGTGCAAATAGTTGCATATAGTAAAGCAGCAATGGGCAAAAGCCTCATAAACCATTGGAAAGTTCTTTCCTTGCTATTGTTATAATTGGTATATGTCTCCAAAAATTCTTCCAAATAGGAAAGATAAGAATATTGTACTCCCTTATTTGACTCGACGTCATCATATCCCTGTCTTCTATACAATTCAAATATGTCATGATAAAACTGAGAAGGCAAATAACGATGTGGTATCTTTCCAGGATAAGCAAAGAAAAAGAAGAAAAGGACAACTGCTATCAAACTCAGAGTATAGATACCGAACAACAAATATTCCCAAACTCCAACAATCTCATTCTTAAATATGTAAGATATAATTTTAGGAAGATAAGCAAAAAGCAAACTTACCAATGTCAGAAGCATCGGTATCTGCCTGTTCCTCTGATGATGCTTATGAATTTCCTCATTTATCTGCGCCTCTGTAAGTTTTATATTACTAACAACATCCAAGAAATTATAATCACCTCTCCTAGGCTCAATATATTTACCTAATGCTTTATCTGCTTTCAGAAAGAGACTCCGCAATTTTGAAAATATAATAAACTTTTTCATAGGGCTTTGGGATTCAAGCTATTCATTCACAATTACAGAATATCCACAATGATATAGGCTATCAAAGCTAAAGGAGTACCCTTGTCAGGATGCCCATAATCTATTCACATGGATAGAAGAAACGTTATCACTTTTCCACCTTTAAGGTAATCTCATCACCAATAGTCAAGATGACACGCTTAGCGTCCTCCTGCTCTAAGGCCTTCACCTGATTCTGAATCCAAAGACTCATAAAGGAAAGGTCAGGATGGTACAAATCCGTATAGCGAAAAACTTTTGGCAAACCAGTGTCATGATTCGTGGTTGTAATTTCCAACAGATACTCTGTGTACTGGCGAGGTGCATTTCTTCGTCAATATCACTTGCTTAAGATCAAACATTTCCATATGCTCTATCCAATTTTGTAAGAAACTTTTAGGAATATATCTTGTTGTTACAGAACATACCCCCTTTAATCTCACATCACTATTAGGGCAGACATTGTCCTATCATCCTCTCCAAATACCCACATAGCTCATCTTCCATATTGCTATAGTCGCAATAGGAACTTTCATCAGAGAGCATATCCTCCATACGAGAATCACCCCAGGCTAACTCCAGGTCACCAAAGAGACGATGCTGTTTATTGGTCAGCAACAGATGAATATCCATAGCCTCCTTCGTCTGCCTAGGAATATCTGGATGTTGGCGCAAATGACAGTACAGATGGCGAAGAATATCCAAGAACAAATCTACACTAGTCTGATCTCCGCCACACCAATATGACTCAAACCAATTCTCATGCTTTCTACATGTCTTCCCTAAATGGTCGAACAAACAGAATATTAAAGAAATGGCTTCCTGATATTGCTTGTTGCGGATATATTCATGTACATGATGAATAAACGGGTACAAGCTTCGGGAAATCTCTTTCTCATCATCATGAACTATTGCTGCATCAAAAGCGACAGAAACTTCAGCTTGATGCTCAGACTCAAACTTATTCCATTTGCGACGGCACCAATCCCTGATACTATCCATCGCTGGACGGTATCTCTTATAGCCTCTCTCCTTCCACTCTTCCAGAATTTCAAACACCATCTGATTCAAATCATACGGTGTTTCCTTGCAACCAGCATGATACCAATCATAGAAGCAATCATGGTAACCATCTTCGAACCATTCATCACGAAACCAGAAGTCACTATCGTCCATGTAGTTCATCTCAAAGAGAAGATGAAGATACTTGAGCTGCTCTATATCCAGGCCATCCAATTTTGATTTCAGGTCTCTGAGATAAAAACGAGATGGGGATGCTTTTGATTTGGCACTCTTCATATTTTCCTGAGCAGCACCATATCGTTGTTCAATATAGGGAGCAAACGACTCACTTATCTCATCCAGCATTACGAATCCATCCTTGCCTCTGTTTGCTGTATTAACCACTACCCAAACCATACATTTGAGATGGTGATATTTGAGCAAGTGACGTTTCCAAAGGACATTTCCCTTGCCGCCTGCTATGATATCATGTGCTAGGACTATCTCCTCGTCATCCAGTATCGCCACCATTTCTTCGGGATGTGATACGACATAAGAGGAAATATAATCTGCCATTTTCTCCTTCGACCAAGACTTTGGGATTTTCAAAGATATATCTTCTCCAATAGCCACCAGATTGTCTTTCGACAGAATCTGCAAGCAAGAAGAATAGCTCTTTCCTGTATCGTAAGTCGAAGAATGGAATGTAATATAATAATGGGTAGCCATATTCAAAAATGGTTCATTTAGTTCCCCATGACAGTATCGCTCTGCGCTTGTCGCCACTCGAATGAGGAATATTATTTTTATTCTACTTTTGACAGGATTACCTCTGGGGAGGTACCCATCAGAGTTATGGCGGAAATCTTATGACCGCCATTGGCATTTAATGAATGACCACAATGATAGAGGCTATCATCTATGATAAGCCAGCGGTCATGAGACTCGTTTCGCCATTTTCTGATGTTTATATGATTATCGGGGAATAGACGGTCATGCTCATCCATGAGACGTTGCATTCCTTGACCTACACCTACAGTATAAATAGTCGCTGTTACTTCAGGTTTACGAACATCTAACACACTCAGGGTTAGCGATGAAACATAGCCATCTATGATGATTACTCGATTATTGGCAGAACGAACAAGGTTCTCCAAAGCAACTCTTGCAGTATAGAAATCACCTTCGAAGAAGACCATTTCAGCAGGAGGGGTCGAAGTCCGAATAAAGAAATCAAGCTGCTGTTGCTGCTTAACCTGGGTATCCTTTATTCGTTGCATCTCATCATGCTGCAACATAAGTTTGCTGTCAATACGTTGTTCCATTTGTAGCATCTGCTGATGTACAGCATATCCACGAAGAAGATATTCCTTCAAAACATTATTTGCCCATTGACGAAAGCGAATACCTTGATGACTATTTACACGAAAGCCGACTGATATAATCATATCAAGATTATAGTAATCCATATTACGTGTAACCATACGATTGCCTTCTTTCCTAACTGTTCGGAATTTCCGAACAGTTGCCGACTGCACCAATTCTCCTTGCTGATAAATATTAGTAATGTGCTCACTAATATTAGCTTTACTAGAACCAAAAAGTTCAACCATTTGAGCTTGCGTAAGCCATACCGTATCTTCTTCTATTTTTACTTGAAGAGAAATGCTTTCATCTGGTTGATAGAGCACTATCTGAGAATCATCAGCCATAGGCTGTATATTATTGTCGTTTGCCATAATCATACATTTTTATTGCTAATATAGCGACAAAAATACGATTTTATTTCGTAATCACCAAGAAATCAAGAGAAAATCTTCATTACGTAACCATTTTTATTTTAACAATCTCTTTGTTCCTCATTGCATTATCTCTCTGCACTAGTCGTCACTCGAATGAGGAGGTTATTCTAAAGTTCCACATCATCCAAATTCACATCCGACAAGTCTGCTCCAATAATCGTCACTCGATTGTTGTATTTGCGTATCTCATGCCCATCCTTTATTTGCTTGGTGTAGCGATTGGCATCCAACTGGAGGCAACGACACACATTGCGACTTGCAGTTTCCATGTTCTTATCGATAATGATGATTTGTGCATCGTGGTTCTCTCGCAACATATCACAGAAATAGTTGTCGGCAGAAGAGAATGAATAGCCAAGAATGATGATCTTACTTGCACGCAGTACCATCTGAGAAGCATGATACCATGTATCAATGTAATGCTTGGATATAACAGGGCGCAACTTTAATGGTGGCAAGAATGATGGGATGGGTATAGACTTGTGGTCTGGATCAAAACTTATCTCGGCTGCAAGTTGATTCTTGAAGAAATCTTCTAAATCAATGGTCGTTAAATCATCATGCAGAAAATCGTTCTTGTTCTCTACATCTACATACTCTTTGAGTGAGCCATGGAAATAGAGAGCAGTCGGAGAGGCTTGGGAAGCATACGATGTATAGTTGAACGTGATGACTTGGCAGTCTTTTCCGTCCAATTGGTCGTAAATAGTGTGGTTGTCTTTGTTCTCTATAGCCACATTCTCTTGCGCCTTTCGCTGCTCCTCGCTTACCAAGTATGCCCATAGAATCCAGGATATGTATAGATAATCGCGGATATAACTGTTTTGCCCCGTATAAAATCCATAGAAATACCCTGCGAGCAGTTGCTCTATATCGAGCATATTCTTATAGATATGGCGCAAGATGGGATTGTTCGACTCATGGATGCTTTTCTGAAGTATCTCCACGATGATGTTCTTGAATGTGTCGGTATAGTTGAGATGGCTTAAATCTATGATGCTGTCATCTTTTACAACCGTATTAAACACCTCTTCTATCAAGTTCATCGTCTCAGTATCTATCTCAGCTCCTTTCTTGAAGTCCAACACCTTTTTGAAAAGGCGAACGATAAGCATACCCAACTTACGTTGTGACTCATCAAGGCTTGCGTTGTTGGCAAGCTCGTCGTTGATATTATGGCAAATGGAAACAATCTCCCTATCCAAGTCTTTTGCCAAACGGTCGATGGCTGTACTCACAAACTTGTCGAAGTGGAAATGTACTCTGCCTATTGCCTTGCGCAAAATGGCATCAAGCGTCTTGCCTTCATCGGTTTCCAAGAAATCGACAATGCGAGGTATAAGGTCGGCTGATGTCGGCAAGCCTATTGTGGCATCCACTCCAGCACCGAGCACTACCAGACTAAGTGGCTTATCCTTGCTTCCCAATATTTTGCGAGCGAATTCCTCACCATAGAAATATTGGTTCTGAGTCATTGCATTGGGAGCAATTTGATTGGCTCCGTTGTTGATATCAAATGATGTATCTGCCATTTTAAAATTTTAATGTTAGAAAGAGGGTTAGGATACTTTCCAAAGTATCTTAGGATACTTGGCGAAGTATCTTAGGATACTTGCTCATGTATCTTAAGATACTTTTTTAGGGGTGTTTTAGCGACCTGCTTGACGGATAGTCTTTTTGCGGGCTGTCCAGGCATTATTGATTGCCACCCGGATGTTGTCGATGGTCTGTCCTTTCTCCCATTTCGGAACGAAGGGAAGGAGAAGGGAAATGAAACTCTGCTTCACTATCAGCTCATCGGTGAGGGATGGCTCTTGCTGTCGCATGGTTGCCACCACCTCGCCCAGGTCTCTCACTGTCTTGCAGGAGCGAAGGAGGGTGATGTAGCCTCGCAAGGATTCCACCTTATTTATATATATAGACAAAGCCTGTTCTTCCTCAGTGAGAGGTTGAGATGCTTCGCCATCCTTGGCAAGCGTCTTCTCTGCGAACTGGTCGCCATAGAAGTTTTGCTCTGCCTTTGTAGCGTTGGGGAGGATTTGGTTATTGCCTCCGTATATATTGAAAGTTACATCTGACATCGGATAAAGGTAAAAAAGTAAAAGGGTAAAAATGACTTGCTGGCTATGATTTCTTAATGATTTTCTTAACCTTATTCAATAGATATTCAACGTTTTTCAATGCCTTTCAACGGAATTGTTTTCGGTCCACGGATGTTGTATCTTTGCAACCGTAAATCAGACGGGATTACAAATCCCTTGATACACATAGATGATGCGCAAAGTCTATCTTCACTTAGTATTAACAATTTAAAAGAAAGGAATCGATTATGATTGAGTATTCTATTTACATGATGGGTAATCCTATCAAACCAGAGGAGCCTCAAAAAGCTTATGCCAAGAACCAAGTTCGTGAAATCTGGGACTTGAACAAGTTTTGCAAGCACATTGCATCACATAACGCTGGCTACAGCCGAGGTATGGTGAAAGCCATCCTGTCGGACATGTGCGACTGCATTGTAGAGCAACTGCTCAACGGCAACAAGATTAAACTCGGTGAGTTTGGTGTCTTTAGCATCTCCATCAACTGTGAGGGTGCGGAGTCGCTGGAGAAGTTTACCGAGGAAAACATCAAGTCGGTGAACATCAAGTTCAACCCTGGTGTGGACTTTGAAAATCTTGTTGGACAAGCTGAGTTCAAGCTCGTGGCAAGCCGTGCTGGTCAAGCTGCCTTGCTCAAGGCTGAAAAGGCGAACGAGACTACCGTTGACCTGGAGGCTGCGAAGAAGAAGCCTACCAAGGACGACAAGAGTGACAACAAGCCATCGGGTGATGGTGGTGATACACCAAACCCTGGCGGCGACAGCAATCCTGGTGGTGGCAGCAACCCTGACGGAGAGGATGTAGGAATGTAGGAGTAATCCAACGGCTGTGCCCAGCTTAGGGCTGGGTGCAGCCACCTCTTTGCTATCTAACTGATGTTTCATCTTTAATTTCATTTACTATTATGATCAATCTCAATGAAAATCAAAATTCGGGAACCAAGAAGATTTCTTGGATTCAAATCGCTAACGCTATCGTTCAAGCTATCATCGCTGCCCTGACGGCACTGGGAGTAAGCTCGTGCGCTTCAGCCTTGGGCAATGTTTAATTTATAATGTATAATGTACAATTATCATGAGAAGACTTCAAATGATGACGGAAGAGGAGGTGAAATACCTCGTTATTCATTGCTCGGCTACGAGATGTGACCGAGACTATACGGAGGAAATGTTGCTCCGTGACCATCTGGCTCGCCACTTCCGTGGCATTGGTTATCACTTCTATATCCGAAAGGATGGTAAGAAGACGCAGCACAGAATGTTGCTGGAAGTGGGTGCTCATTGTGTACCTTATAATAGATGCAGTATCGGCATCTGCTATGAGGGTGGACTGGACGAGCATGGCAAGCCTGCCAATACGCTCACCAAAGAGCAGGAGGAGCAAATCGCTGATTTGCTCATCAATCTGCACAAGCTCTTTCCGAAAGCGAAGATTGTGGGGCATCGTGACTTGCCGGGTACCACACCTAAGGAATGTCCTTGTCTTGATACCCATGCCGTATTCGGGTGGATAGAAGAGTTGTGATTAGTGTTCGTGGACTTGGTGATATACGTTATCATCAAGTCCATGCCTTATTCTTCCACCACTGCAAAGTCCTCTTTGTATAATCCACGAATGGCTACAGCGTAGCCTCCGAAGTCAAAGACGAGCTGACGGTCACGGTCGATACGGACGATGTATCCCTCGCATCCTTTAAAAATGCCTGTTTTCACACGTAGTTTTACATGGTCTTTGGCAAATTTCTCGAATGGGTCTCTAAGAAAGGTCACTCTCTCAGGATTGTCTTTTAAGACAGTCATGAAAGGTTGCATCACCTTATTGCTAATAGATGCAGGCTCACCCTTGCATCTGTCATTTACTAAATGGTATTGTGGGTAATATGCTCTTAGAAAATCTTGCAAGTCGCCAGTTTCGCCCTGCAAGAATACAAGTCCGCTAATGGTTGGCTTCAATTCTTTCTTTACTCCTCCGTTCTCGTTCTTTTGTCTGTATGTGAAAGAACGATGGATAAAACAAGCATGGGAAGAATTGGGATTTTTCTTATTATAGGTTTCCATTTCTTTCTCAAAAACCTGTGCTGTCTTGTTATGGATAAACAGATAACCCCAAGGCATTCCTTCTATACCTGGATCCGATTTTTTATCAGCCCCAGTAATGTTGATGCCCTTTGGTAAGCGCTTGCTTACGTCGGCTGTAGAAGGTGAATTCAAGCAATCCTGCGTCATTTTCTCTTTCTACTTTATGTTCTTGGCTACAACCATACATGATGATTGAGGAAGCCTAGCTACTTTTATGTAATTATGCATAATCTTAATATCTTATGAGCATTAGTCGATATAATCTTGCACATGCTTATTTTTTTACATTCGTTGCTCATTCTTATTAGGAATGGGCAAAGCATTCGGAAACAAACGAAAATCCGCAATTTAGAGGAAGCATATAATGCCGATTAGCTAAACATTTGTAGTATATTTTGGGAGCTATATACAAAAAATGATAAAATTTGACAGATAATTCAGGGAAAATTAGTATTTTTGCAATTAGTTATATCATTCCTAATAAGAATGGGCGAAGTTTGCTAAACATTTCCACAAAGTGGTTTTGCGGGTAAATTTATGAAAGTTCCTTTACAAAGGTGTACACTTTTCTTATATATAAAAAAAAGAGTTATCAGAATAGGTCTAAAAACAATAACCTGTTCTGATAACTCTTTTCTATGCTAGCGTATTCACCGCTTTTTGCTCTAAAAACGGGCAGTAATCACCTGTTGGATGATTTTCTTGTTGGCCTCATTGATGGTTGCTACGTCTATTGACTCCAGATAGATTTGTGTTGTCTTATATGAATTGTGTCCCATGCCCTCGCTGATGGTGGCTACCGGTATGTTCATGTGCAAGGCTACGCTTGCCCAAGTGTGGCGTGCCACATAGGTGGTCAATGGTATCTTCAAGCCTATCATCTTTCCGATATTCTTCAGGTTGTAGTTGGTGTTGTGCTCCACCTTTCTATAGGCTGCATAGGGTGTAACTTCTTTTCCTGTCAGGATAGGTAGCATATAGGGGGAATCCTGGGTTTGCTCGGTATATTTGTCGATGATGGCTTGCATCGGTTTCATCCACTCGATATTGATATTTTGGTGGGTCTTGCGACGGTTATAACTCACCAAACCACATTTCAGGTCTGTCTTCTTCAAGAACGCCATATCTACGAATGCCATGCCTCGGAGATAGAAGCTGAGCAGAAACAGGTCTCGTGCCTTGTCTAAAGATGTTCCTCTTGGCAAGTCCAACTTTTCTATCTTGCGAATATCCTTTACAGTAATGGCTCGTTTGGCGGTTCGCACGTTACTTGTTTGAACATGGGAAAAAATGTCCTTGGCTGGCGCATGGCCTACTTCCACTGCTTTATTGTAAATGGTGCGCAGGGTGCGCAGATAGAAGGATACGGTGTTTTGTCCAACACCTCTGTTCCATAGCCAGGCCTGGTACATTTCCATCATCTCGCTTGTCATTTGTGAGAAGGTCAGGTCTTCATTGCCACGAAATTCCATGAAGCGATTGGCGGCATTGGCGTAGTTATTCCTGGTACCAATGCACTGCATCTGCTCCTTCTTGGCTATCTGCTGGTGGAAGAAGGTAAAGACGCTCTGGCAGGGTGGCAGCTGCTGTATCTCCTTGGCTATATCGTCAATGGTATAAGGGATGCCCTCTGCATCCTTATCACGGATGATACGCTGCATCTGTTTCATCTCCCAATCTATCTGTGACTGGATGAGCTGTAGATGTGCCTGTCGGTTGTTGCGGTTAGAAACAATGATAGCCGACTTCTTGTCGTTCCACTCTTCTGGAAAGACATGATAGTCGGTACTGATCCAGCGCAGACTGCGCTGGTGGATGAGGTGATAATACAATGTGCCTTCCTTTCCTGGCACCGAGGATGCTCTGAATTTTACTTTTACTGTTGCCATAATACTAACTTTTTTATTTGTGACTCATGTATTTTTTTTATGAACTTCGCATAGTGGCAACTATTGGTAATTTTTCTGAGACAACCAAAAAGCTTTAGAATTGTTAAGGAACAGAAAAAGCCGTGCAACTCATTGAGTTACACGGCTTTCCCGATAATATTTGTTTTATTTCTATATCATTTTTATTGACCTTACTTAACCTCCTCGAAGTCAGCGTCTTGTACGTCCTGAGCGCCATCATTGCCGCCCTGTGCCTGCTGACCACCCTGTGCACCCTGAGGACCTGCCTGCTGGCCGCCCTGATACATCTGCTGAGAAGCAGCCTGCATGACGGTGTTCAAGTTGTTGATAGCTGAATCGATAGCTGCAACATCACCAGCCTTGTGAGCATCCTTCAACTGCTGCAATGCCTGCTCGATGCCTGGCTTCTTGTCTGCAGGAATCTTATCACCGTTATCCTTCAGGAAGTTCTCGGTGGTGAAGATCATGCTGTCTGCCTGGTTCATCTTGTCAATCTTCTCGCGCTCAGCCTTATCAGCAGCAGCGTTCTGCTCTGCCTCAGCCTTCATGCGGTTGATCTCGTCCTCGCTCAAGCCAGATGAAGCCTCGATGCGGATGCTCTGCTCCTTACCGGTAGCCTTATCCTTAGCTGATACGTTCAAGATACCGTTGGCATCGATATCGAAGGTAACCTCAATCTGAGGAACACCACGGCGAGCTGGAGCGATACCTGTAAGGTTGAACTGACCGATGCTCTTGTTCTGAGCTGCCATTGGACGCTCACCCTGCAATACGTGGATGGTAACCTCTGTCTGGTTATCAGCTGCTGTAGAGAATACCTCGCTCTTCTTGCAAGGGATAGTTGTATTGGCATCGATGAGCTTAGTCATCACACCACCCATAGTCTCGATACCGAGAGTCAATGGAGTAACGTCGAGCAATACGATGTCACCAACACCCTCTTCCTTGTTCAGGATGGCACCCTGGATAGCTGCACCTACTGCAACAACCTCATCTGGGTTAACACCCTTAGAAGGCTCCTTGCCGAAGTAGTTCTTAACGAGTGTCTGAACGGCTGGGATACGGCTTGAACCACCAACCAGGATAACCTCGTCGATATCTGATGTAGAGAGCTTAGCGTCACGAACGGCATTCTGGCAAGGTACCAAGCAAGCCTGAATCAGGTTGTGAGCCAACTGCTCGAACTGTGCACGGGTCAAAGTCTTAACCAAGTGCTTTGGCATACCGTCAACGGCTGTGATGTAAGGCAAGTTGATTTCTGTAGATGTAGAGCTAGACAACTCAATCTTAGCCTTCTCAGCTGCTTCCTTCAAACGCTGCATAGCCATAGGGTCCTTGCGGAGATCTACGCCTTCCTCAGCCTTGAAGCCATCAGCCAACCAGTTGATGATTACCTGGTCGAAGTCATCACCACCCAGGTGAGTATCACCATTGGTAGAAAGTACCTCGAATACGCCGCCACCGAACTCCAGGATAGAGATATCGAATGTACCACCACCCAAGTCGAATACGGCAATCTTCATATCCTTGTTAGCCTTGTCAACACCGTAAGCCAAA